>Ga0206991_10037_pt1 | contig 36031 bp, 41 predicted proteins | sample Alteio_BWMinCont_9_FD_153286 | JGI IMG/M metagenome (GOLD analysis project Ga0206991, IMG submission 153286) | Enriched cells from forest soil in Barre Woods Harvard Forest LTER site, Petersham, Massachusetts, United States -... | ecosystem: Environmental > Terrestrial > Soil > Temperate forest >...
GCTCCACGTTGGTACTTATCGGTCGCTAGCCCCGATGTTTGAGGCTGCCACTCCCTCACGGTGGTGGTTCCGTAACTGTGACTGGGCTGAGACTTGCCGCCCTTCCATGTACACGGCCGCTGCTAACGGTGCGCCGAAGAAATATGCAAGCTCGCGATAATCGCCGCAATGGTGAATCGCAAAATCCGCTCGTTTGCCGCTTTCGAGCGAACCGATTTCCCCTCCGCACCCCAGGCTACAGGCCGCGTTGACGGTGGCGGCGGTGATGGCTTCGGCGGGAGTCATCTTCATCTGCGTGCAGGCCAGCGACAAGATCATTGGCATGCTGGGCGTGGGCGAAGAGCCGGGGTTAAAGTCGGTGGCCAGCACGACGGCCAGTCCGGCTTGGATCATCTCGCGGGCATTCGGATAATGAGTAGAGCCGAGCCCATAGACAGCGCCCGGAAGCAGCACCGGCTGCACGCCCGCCGCTTGGAGGGCCAGGATGCCGCGCGCGCTGGTGTGTTCCAAATGATCGGCGGTGGCCGCGCCCAGTTCGGCCGCGAGCGCTGCGCCGCCCGAATCGGAAAGCTGGTCGGCGTGGATTCGCAGCCCCAGGCCGAGCGAGCGGGCGGCAGACAAGACTCGCCGGCTTTCTTCGATGGAGAAGATGCCGGGTTCACAGAAGACGTCGCAGAACCTGGCGATTTGCTGGCCGGCGATCCTGGGCAGCATTTCGTGTATCACAAGGTCGGTATACTCGGACGGGCGTCCACGGAATTCGTCCGGGATTTCGTGCGCTCCTAGAAATGTTGGCACAGCGCGAATGCCTTCCAGACGCCCGATGACTCGCAGTAATTTGCATTCGTCTTCGAGTGTGAGCCCGTAGCCGGACTTGGCTTCGATCGTGGTGGTTCCCCCGGCGTGGAACCAGGAAACATATCGCGCCGCGGTGGCAAGTAGTTGGTCTTCGGTGGCGGCGCGTGTCTCGCGCACGGTGGAGCGGATGCCGCCACCAGAGGCTGCGATCTGGGCGTAGCTCGCGCCTTCAATGCGTCGCTCGAACTCGGCGGCGCGGTTCCCGGCAAATATCGGATGCGTGTGCGCGTCCACGAATCCCGGCATGACGACGCGCCGGCCGGCGTCGATGACCGCATCATGCTGTGTGATCCGTGGCTCGATTTCGGCGCGTGTTCCAACCTGAGCGATGCGGCCGTCTTCGATCAGCATGGCGCCATCGGAGATGATCGCGAGGTCGCGCATTGCGCCCCTGATCCGCGGACCGGCGGGGCCTGCGAGTGTCACCAGTTGCGCGCAATTGGTGAATACCGTCCTCACTTGCCCGCTTCCATGGGGATGCGAACGCCCTTCTCGTGCGCCACATCGATAGCCTCCCGATAGCCCGCATCCACGTGCCGGATAACGCCCATTCCGGGATCCGTTGTGAGGACGCGCTCCAACCGCCGGGCGCAGGCTTCGGTTCCATCGGCCACCACCACCATCCCCGCGTGCTGTGCATAACCAATGCCGACGCCGCCTCCGTTGTGAATGGAGACCCAGGACGCTCCGGCCGCGGTGTTGACCAGCGCATTGAGCAACGGCCAATCCGCAATGGCGTCGGAGGAATCGCGCATGGCTTCGGTCTCGCGAAAGGGCGACGCGACGGATCCGGCATCCAGATGATCGCGCCCGATCACGATGGGCGCTTCGATTTTTCCGCTACGCACATAATCGTTCATCGCGAGGCCGAATTCGGCTCGTTCGCCATAACCCAGCCAGCAGATGCGCGCGGGCAGACCTTGAAACTGGACGTGATCGCGCGCCAAGCGCAGCCACCGCTTGAGCACGGCATTGTTCGGGAACAGGTCCAGCGCCAATTGATCGGTGGTGTGGATATCGGCGGGCGATCCCGACAAGGCCACCCAGCGAAATGGTCCGCGTCCTTCGCAAAACATGGGGCGAATATACTCGGGCACGAAACCGGGAATATCGAAGGCGTTGGCGACGCCGGCGCGCTTGGCCTGGGTGCGAATGTTGTTTCCGTAATCGAACGTTACAGCGCCCATTTGTTTCAGCGCCAGCATGGCTGCGACGTGCTGTCCCATGGCCGCGATGGACCGTTCCGTATATTCGTCTGGATTCGAAGCGCGCAGCGCGAGCGCCGCGGCGAGCGTCATTCCGTTGGGGACGTAGCCTCCCAGAGGGTCGTGCGCGCTGGTCTGGTCGGTCAGAATATCGGGGACTATGGCGCGCCGGGCCAGTTCCGGAATCACGTCGGCGCAGTTGGCTACCAGACCCACCGAGATCCCCCACTTGCGTCCGCGCGCCTCGTCGATCATCGTGAGTGCTTCATCCAGATTCCAGGCGATCCGATCGCAGTAGCCGGTCTTCATGCGCTTCTGAATACGCGCCGGATCTACCTCGATTCCTAGGTAGCAGGCGCCGTTGAGTGTGGCCGCGAGTGGCTGTGCGCCGCCCATCCCGCCCATTCCGCCGGACACGATGAGGCGTCCGGCGAGCGAGCCTTGAAAATGTTTGTCCGCGGCGGCAGCGAAAGTTTCAAACGTCCCTTGCAGAATGCCCTGGCTGCCGATGTAAATCCAGGACCCCGCAGTCATCTGGCCGTACATGATCAGGCCGAGCCGTTCCAGGCGATGAAACTCCGTGTCGTTGGACCAGTGGCCCACCAGGTTCGAGTTCGCCAGCAGCACACGGGGGGCGTCGGCGTGAGTGCGGAAAACACCGACCGGTTTGCCCGATTGGACCAGCAGCGTTTCGTCGTTTTCCAACTCGCGCAGGCATCGCACGATGGCATGGAAGGAGGGCCAGTCCCGCGCGGCGCGCCCGGTTCCGCCGTAGACGATCAGATCCTCCGGCTTTTCCGCCACATCCGGATCGAGGTTGTTCATCAGCATCCGCAGCGCGGCCTCCTGCTGCCAGCCTTTGCAGGAGATTCGGGTGCCACGTGGGGCGCGGATGGCGGGAAGAGAAATGGGAGGAGATATGCTCATCTGCTATCAGTATCGACGTTTTCGATCCCGCCAGGCTTACCCAAAGCTCGCCCCTCGTTAAACTCTTTTGTGATGATGTAAGAGACGCATGACATATCTGGAGCGCTGGATTTGGCATCCGCAGACCACCTGGCTGCGCAAGGCGATCTTCCAGCTTCACCTGTGGAGCGGGATCGGCGTTGGCCTCTACGTGCTGCTGGTCAGCCTGACCGGCAGCGTTGTCGTTTACAGCAATGAACTCTACCGGGCAGCCACGCGCGACCCGATCATCGTTACCGATTCGGGCGCACGGTTAACCGACGAGCAATTGAAGGGGGCGGCAAAACGCGCGTATCCCGGGTACCGGGTTCTCATCATCAGCCGGTCGCTCAATCCCAATCAAGCTGTCCGTATTTCTCTCGAGAGCGGCAGCGACCATAGAAATCGTCTCTTCAATCCATACACCGGCGCAGATCTGGGCGATTCGGTGCCGCTCGGGATCCGGCTAGTTTCCAAACTCCTCAAGTTACACGACGATCTGCTGGGCGGGACAACGGGCCGCAAGGTCAACGGCGGCGGGGCGTTCCTGATTGTCGTCCTCGCATTCACCGGAATCGTAGTTTGGTGGCCGGGGATCAAGACGTGGCGGCGAAGCCTCACCGTTCCCAGGAACGTTGGCTGGCAGCGGATCGTCTGGGGCTTGCACAGCATGCTCGGTTTCTGGACCTTTGGGTTCATCCTGTTGTTTGCAGTGAGCGGGATCTATCTCGGCAACCCCGAGCGGTTCCAAGACCTCGCCGACCGCATCCAGCCGCTCACCGAGGCCAATGAACGGACGCGAACCGTCGACCAGGTGATCTATTGGCTCGCCTACTTGCATGTCGGCCGTATCAACGGCATAGGAATTCTTTGCCGCGGCCCGGGACTCTGCGACCAGACGATCAAGCTGATTTGGGCTGTCTTCGGGCTCGCGCCTGCAGCCATGTTCGTGACCGGCGCGGTGATGTGGTGGAACCGGGTGGTCCGCAAGAAGCATTTGCTGAGATGATCGGGCGGCGCGCGGCACTAATTCGCCGTGAAAGATCAAACGGTACTAGTCGACAACAGCGCCCGCCAACGCGCCATTGACGCCGCTCTCAGTCAAATGGACAAGCAATTCGGAAAGGGATCGGTGCAGCGCCTTGGGTCGCGCAGCGTTCTGCCGGTGACGGTGATATCGAGCGGATCCATTTCGGTGGATGCGGCCCTCGGTGTGGGCGGTTTCCCAAGAGGACGGGTGATCGAGATTTTCGGCCCGGAGTCTTCCGGCAAAACGACCATGGCTTTGCAGGTGATCGCGCAAGCGCAAAAGGCCGGGGGCGCCGCGGCTTTCATCGATGCCGAACACGCTTTAGATGCCAGCTATGCGGGCAAACTAGGCGTGGACGTGGACAACCTCATCGTCTCGCAACCGGACTACGGCGAGCAGGCCCTCGAGATCGTGGGGGCACTGATCGGATCGGGCGGAATCGATATCGCGGTGGTGGATTCGGTGGCGGCGCTGGTACCCAAAGCGGAGCTGGACGGTGAGATGGGCGACAGTCATATGGGGCTGCACGCGCGGCTGATGTCGCAGGCGCTGCGCAAGCTGACGGGAACCGTGGCGCGCACCGGCACGTTGCTGGTCTTTATTAACCAGGTCCGCGAGAAGATCGGCGTCATGTTTGGCAATCCGGAGACCACCACCGGAGGGCGCGCGCTGAAGTTTTACTCTTCCGTGCGCGTCGAGGTGCGGCGTATGGCCGCCATTAAAGACGGCGAGAAAGTTGTCGGGAACCGGACTAAGGTCAAGATCGTCAAGAACAAAGTTGCGGCGCCCTTTCGCGAGGCGGAAGTGGACATCTTATATGGAGTGGGCATCTCGCGGGAAGGCGATTTGCTGGATCTTGGCGTGAGCCAGGAACTGGTGGAGAAAAGCGGCTCCTGGTACAGCTTCGGCGGTGAGCGCATCGGACAGGGGCGTGAAACTGCACGGGCCTTCCTGGTGGAGAATCCAGCGGTCGCGGATCGCTTAGACGCCGATTTGCGCCGGCAACTTCAGCTCACTCCCGTCGACCCGCTGATCCCCACGGAGGCCGATCCGTTCGAGCTTGGCTCTGCGGCGCGCGTGAAGACCGCCCGAACCGCGTAAATTCGGCCTTCGTGACGAAAGGTTTCCTTCAAAAGCCCATTCCATCGGCCTGGGAGACGTGCTACGCTCAGAAAGCTGAGGAAAAATGCGGATTTCAGGCATTCTTCTCTTTACAACCAGATTGTCATCCCGTATGATTTGGTAGGAAACAATTCAGCACGGTTATGTTTTAGACGCCGCAGCCGAAATTGAAGAACCAAACTTCAGTTGGAAGAACCAGACTCAGAAAGATGAGACCCCAAGAGATAAGGAGAAGTACATGGCAGTAGCAACGAAGTTGACGCAGACGCAAGTGATCAAGGAACTGGCCGGCGCCACCGGTACAAGCACCAAGGTAGCCAAGCAGTTCGTCACAAGTTTCTCCGACCTGGCCGTTCGCGAAACGAAGAAGAACGGCGTATTCGTGATCCCCGGTATCGGCCGCCTGGTGCGTGTGGACCGCAAGGCGCGGATGGGACGCAATCCGGCGACGGGCGAGGCTATCAAGATCCCGGCGAAAAAAGTGGTGAAGTTCCGGGTAGCGAAAGCCGTAAAAGACGCGATCGTGCCCCCCAAGAAGAAGTAGCGCCGATATAGTTTCGAAGAAACTTCGATAGATCCCAGAAACACAAACCCCCGCGTAGCCTCGCGGGGGTTCTGCTTTTCAAACTCGATTCAGGTCCGCTCAGAGTGCGAGCAAATCCAGGAAGCCTTACGCCTGCTTCTTTTCGTCGACGTCGGGGTGGTCCTCTGTCTTCAGAGCGTTCTTGAAGTTCTTGATGCCTTCGCCCAAACCTTTTGCCACCTCAGGAATCTTTTTTCCGCCAAACAGCAGAACGGCGACTACCAAAATGACTACCAGTTCAGGGAAGCCTATGGATCGGAACATACGGCCTCCTTATATGGACACACCTAATTGTAGGGAGCTTATTTCCTCGCCGTCAAGCCAAGGCGCTCTTGGTGCCGGTTGGCGCGGACTTCAGGACTCGGGAGACTGGTCGCGCCCGGCGGCTGGATTGGTGCTGGCTTGGTTAGCCCGTTCTTCAATCTGCTCCTGCAGCGACTTGGCGTGACCCGGCAACGCCTCGCTGGGCCGCCCGGACTTGAGGGCTTCGATCTGCTCGCGCAACTGCTTGGCTCGTTGGACCTGGCCGTCCCGAGTGTGCTGATCAGAGCTGTGTTGGTCGGACATTTCCAACTCCTGGTGAAAGATGCGGCGGCTGTGCCACCGCCGCACTTGCAGCTAGACTTACCGTTTAGAGTTTACCAATATAGTCCCGCAGCGACTTGGCCCTCGCGCCGCTCGATTCGGTGAGAGCGCCACCCACACTAGCGGCTCTGGCGGCCAGCGGCTTCCTGGTCCGATAATGATCGTTCCTCCGTACGTTCCGCACCAGGTCGTCGATGGTTTCGCGCAAGCTTCTGCCGTTCCGGTTCAGCTTCCCGAGATCGCGCACCTGCGCCTGGCCGTTGCTCACGATAATCTGATACCACTCGTTGGTCACCGGATTGCCGAAGCTCACGTAGCCGTTTTCGAGCACCGTATGGGGGCCCTTGATGTTGCCACGAAAACTGTACAGCGTACCTGTCCCGCCGTTGGGATCGTAGTAATGGGGCGTGATGAAGTCGGAGATCTGCTGGCCATTCACGCCATAGGCGAATTGCGCGTCTTCGCAGGGATCGCACACCTCCACCAGGTAAACCACTCGCCGCAGCGCAGAGAGGGGCCGAGGCGCCTGAGGGGGCGGCGAGCCGGCGATGGTGCGATTCCCGAAGGGATCGGCCAGCATCTCCAGCGTCTCGTGACTCGCGGTGAGCTGCCACTGATCGTCGGCTTGCACCAGCGAGAAAGGCTGTCCGTTGTTGTCGGTGTGATAACCGGCAGCGCCGGGTTGATCGATATCGTCGCGAACGATCACCGGCCAATAATCTACAGGGACCGATTCCAAGGCATCGAACGCACTCACCGTGGCGTTCACCTGCCAGAGAGGCCCAAAATCTCGAGTCGCCTGCTTCTGCAGCGCAGCAGCAACGGACGAGACGTCTGAAAAACCCACCGTGGGAGTATCCGACACCAATGCAACCTGATGCGGTAGGGTACTCATAATGATCCTCCTCAGTTAGAAGCGCAAAGGGCGCGGCGCGCACTACCAAACGAACCAGGAACTAGCTCGCGCCGCGCTCCGTTTTGCGCGAGTTCCTTAGAAGGGAGATGGCTGGCCGCCTTTCGGCGCAAGTGCGGGGGTGGCTCGGATCGAAGCGAACTCAGAGCCACTGGAATAGTAGCCCAAACAATTCGGGATTACAAGGGGCAAGACGAAGTCAGAATTCAGAATACAGAAGCCAGAATTCAGAATTCAGAATGAAGAGGGGAACGGCCAAGTCTACTGGAATGCGAAGTAGCCGAGGTATCCCAGCCCCGTGCCGATCAGCGCGCCCGCCACAACGTCACTCAGGAAATGCATGCCGAGCAGGATGCGCGACATCGCGATGCTGAGAGCGCAGAACAGCAGACCGATGCCGAGCGTCGGATAAAACAACGACAGCGGTATAGCAACGGCGAAAGCCGTCATGGTGTGGCCGGAGGGGAATGAAAACTGGTCCGGTGGAAGCAGTGTGGCCCAGCAGTGCGGTTGGATGTGGCATGGCCGGCGGCGTCCCGTGAGGCGCTTGAGTTGGCTAAAGAGCAGGACGCTGAGTCCGGAGGATAATCCAGCGGCGCCCAGAGCTTCGAAGCGGGTTTTACCCCCCAAGGCGAGAATCACGAGCCCCATCGCGTACCACAGCCAGCCATCGCCCACGCGCGTGGCGCTGATGACGTACAGGCGCACCCAACGCGGCGCCTCCCAGTTATTGGCACGGCGCATCACGCTGTGGTCGCCCTTAGCGATTAGACTGCGCACCATCCTACTCCAGAATATACCCCCGCGCCCATTACATTTTGTTGAAGAAATGATTTCGTCTTGGTGTTCGCCTTTTGTTTTTTGCCCAATTTGGGCACAATCTTGACTGGCAACGTAACTGTGACAAACTGTTCTATTGGATAGTACTACGTTGAATTGCCTATTTCCCGGCCTGGAACGGCTAGACGTACGAAATCGCCGGGGCCACCAAAATTGAAGCGGCTGGACTTCGTATTCTTCGATGCGGGGGGCGGCCACCGTTCAGCTGCAAACGCCCTTCAGACTGTGATCCAGCAGCAGGGCCGGCCCTGGGAAATCCGGCTGGTAAATCTGCAGGAGATCCTGGATACACTGGACATCTTCCGCAAATACACCGGCATTCGCATGCAGGACGTGTACAACGTCACGCTGCAAAAGGGCTGGACGTTGGGGTCGGCGCAAACCCTGGTTCTGATGCACGGGCTGATCCGGCTCTACCACGACAGCCAAGTTCGGCTGCTCAAAGAATTCTGGAAGCAAGGTGAACGCGATCTGGTTGTTTCGCTGATTCCAAATTTCAATCGGGCCTTGCGCGATAGTTTGGCCGCCACGCCGCTGGTAACGATCTTGACCGACCTGGCCGATTTTCCTCCGCACTTTTGGATAGAACGTCAGGACCAATATTTGATTTGCGGCACCGAGAAGGCCGTGGAGCAGGCGCGCGCCCTGGGGCACCCGGCCGGGCATATCTTTCCGACCTCGGGAATGATTTTGCGCCCGAGCTTCTACCAGCCAGTCACGGCGGATCGAACGGCGGAACGTTGCAGACTGGGCCTGGATCCGGAGTCGCCCACGGGCCTGGTGCTGTTCGGCGGGCAAGGTTCGAACGTGATGCCCGAAATCGCGAGAAGGGTGAACGCGGCCGCCCAGTTACATTGCCAGCTCATCTTCATTTGCGGACGGAACAAGAAACTTGCTCAACAACTGCGAGGAATGCAGACGAGCTTCCCTAAATACGTCGAAGAGTTCACCAGCGAAATCCCCTATTACATGCATCTCTCCGATTTTTTTGTCGGCAAACCCGGGCCCGGCAGCATCAGCGAAGCGATCGCGATGCGGCTTCCGGTGGTGGTAGAGCGCAACGCGTGGACGCTTCCGCAGGAGCGTTACAACACGGAGTGGATTCTTCAGAAGCAGGTGGGCGTAGTGTTGCCGTCGTTCCGCGCCATCGACGCGGGATTGCGCGAGTTGCTGGACGCGTCCAACTTCGCCCGGTTTCGCGCGAACGCAGCGGCCATCACCAACCGGGCGGTTTTTGAGATTCCCGAAATTCTCGCGGCGTTATTGGAGAGACGCTAAGCAGTTATTTTCCGGAAGCCGCGGAAATCGCCTTCTCGATGCCCTCCCGAGTGTTGCCCGCGTATTTCGCTCCCGCAAGATAGCTTAGGGCAGTGACACGCTGACCAGCAGACGCATTGGCATCGCGGAGAGCTGTGTCCGTCGCGGCGGCCCGCAGGAAACCGATGATCACCTGCTCGGCGACTTGCCCGGTGGTGAAGGCGCTCACTCCTCCATCCAGGACGGTTGGAGCGAAGAAAGGGTGCGCTACGCCGAGACGGCTGGCCTCAGCGTAAAGGATCTCCCCCACCAATTGCATCCGTTGTGGGGAGAACGTTTGCGAATCCCCGAGCCCAATAACGAGCAGCTTCCTCGCGCCAATACTCCCGGCCGGCGGCGCGAGCAAGAGCGTTTCTCCCAATTCGCCGCGGAACAACTCCGGTTGGCGAACGCGATCGAGCAGGCCCTTCAGTTTTTCGTTGATTTCAACCAATGAACCGTGCAACGTATTCAGCGGGGACGAACGAAACAGGCAGATGGCCTGAAGATCCGTCTTGGTGTCCGCCGGACTCTGCGCCAGGATCTGTATGGGAATGGGAGCGCTCGCGATCTCAGTGACGGCCGGCTGGCCATACGCCCAGGCTCCCGGCCAAGCCATCAGGGCGAATAGAACCGTCGATTTTAGTCTCGGCATGCTCTCATCATGCTAGATCGGCCACGGCCGCGCCAGCGTGCCGTATAATGAGTGCAGTCACCATTTGGGTGTTCCGCCCCCGAAGTAAATCATGTTCGATAATTTATCCGACAAGCTGCAGCGGGTTTTCAAGAACCTGCGCGGCGAAGGCAAATTGACGGCCGAGAATATGGAGGCCGCGTTGCGCGAGATCCGCGTGGCGCTGCTCGAGGCCGACGTCCATTTCCGCGTCGTAAAGCAGTTCATTGAGGCGATCAAGGAAAAGGCCCAGGGTGAAGAGGTGCTGTCCGCGCTCTCGCCTACCCAGCAGGTGGTTAAGATCGTGCGCGACGAGCTGATCAAGACGCTGGGCAGCCATCAATCGAAACTGCGGATGGCCAACGAGCCGCCCACCGTAATCATGATCGTCGGGCTGCAAGGTTCGGGCAAAACCACCACCACGGGCAAGCTGGCGCGCTGGCTGTCGAAGAACGGGCACAATCCGATCATGGTGTCGGTGGACGTCTATCGTCCGGCGGCACGCCAACAGTTGAGCGTGATTGCGCGCGACATCAAGCTGCCCATCTACGACGGCACGCCGGAGGAATCGAAGCCGCTGGAACTGGCGCGCTCGGCGCTGCGCGAAGCCCGGCAAACGGGCCGCGATGTGGTGCTGGTGGATACGGCCGGACGGCTGCACATCGACGATCAATTGATGCAAGAGCTGCAGCAGCTGAAAGACGAATTCAATCCTACCGAAGTCCTGTTCGTGGCCGACGCCATGACCGGGCAGGACGCCGTGAAATCGGCCGATGAGTTTCACAAACGCCTGGGAATCACAGGTGTCATGCTGACCAAGATGGATGGGGATGCTCGTGGGGGCGCGGCGCTATCCATTCGAGCCATCACCAATCAGCCGCTGAAGTTTGTGGGCGTGGGCGAAAAATTCGACGCGCTGGAGCCTTTCCATCCGGATCGAGTTGCGCAGCGGATACTGGGTATGGGCGACATGCTGTCGCTGATCGACAAAGTACAGGAGAACATCGATCAGAAGGACGCCGAAGAAATGCAGCGCAAGCTCATCGACAATGAGTTTACGCTGGCGGATTTTCGGGATCAGTTGCGGCAGATCCGCAAGCTGGGGCCGCTCGAATCGCTGTTGGGCATGATGCCGCAGCTGGGGCCCATGAAAGATCTGAAGAACATGAAAGTGGATGAGAACGAGATTACGCGCGTGGTGGCGATCATCGACTCGATGACGGCCAAAGAGCGCGCCAATCACATGATCATCAACGGGGCGCGGCGGCGGCGAATCGCCAAGGGCAGCGGCACCAGCGTCCAGGAAGTGAACGCCCTGCTGAAGCAGTACGCGCAGGCGCGTAAGATGATGAAAAGCCTCACTGGCGGAGGGTTTCTGGGCAAGCGGCTGGGCAAACTCAAGCTGCCAATGCTACAGTAGTAAAAAGCATGCTAATGATTCGAATGGCGCGATTTGGCGCCAAGAAAAAGCCGTCGTACCGCGTTGTGGTTATCGACAAGGAGCGCGCTCGCAATAGTCGCTCGGTGGAAGTGGTGGGCCTGTACAATCCTGTCAGCCAGCCGCAGGTGGTGAAGCTGGACCACGAACGGATCGCGTATTGGATGAAGAACGGCGCGCAGCCGTCCGATACGGTGAGCCGGTTATTGAAGAAGAATCCCGCACCCGCGCCTGAACCGGCCCCCGTTTAGATCTTAAAGGCCGCGTACCGGCGCCCGCGGTTCAGCCAAGAAAACGTAACGCCCAGCTAAACGTCGCTACCGCCGTGGCGAAGACCACCACCACAATCACCAATTGCGCGCTCGACAGGCCGAGCGCTGGACGACGGTCTTCGTCCGGCTCAACCGCTGGCTCCAAGTTGGGGAGCTTCGGGTACGGCAGTTCTGGGTCCGCGAGATCCGGGGCGGGGCGCTCAAGCTTCGAAGCGCGATCGCGATGCAGCATGTTGAGCTGCGCGATGGCCCAGCCCAGGAATGCGAAGTAGAAGATCGCAAAGTAAACGCGGAAGCGCACCAACTCGCCGCTGCGAAAGATTACTTTGTAGATCAGCGCCGCGAGCCCGGTTTCGGCGAGGATCGCCGTGTAGAGGAAGTACTCGAAGGCCGAACTGGTCTTGCGGGGCTGATTCGCATCCATAAAGGATTTGGGTACAGCGACCTATCGGCTTTTTGACCGGCTTGTAGAATAGGTGGAACACCCGACGCGAGTTACTTGGCGCTTACGGCCCAGGCCGGCGAACCGCCGTTGAGGGTTTTTTCGAGCGCTACCGCCAGCTCCAGAACGGGATTGCCGGAATTCTGGTAAGCTTCCAGAACCTTAGGGTGCTGAGCCACATTGGTGTGGGAACGCTCCAGCAGCGTGTGCGGTTCCACGTACCATTCGGCCGGGCTTTGCTGATAAAGGCTCGACTTGCTGATGAAATCGACATAGTCGGCCAGTATCTTGTCGCCCTGGGGACCGGGCGCCACCAGATCGAGCAGACTGGTATAGACCAGGCACTTCTCGTGATAGTAGACGGCGTCGGATCCCTCTTGATCGGATGTCCAACCTGCAATCAGATTCAGGTAATCGGAAAGCTGCTGCTGCCATCCGACGGTGGCACGATCGGCGTCTGAGAGCGGTTCGGAACTCGACGAAAAGCGCAGCTTCTTTCCAGCCTCAAGCAATTGCTTCGCGTTGGCGGATTGCCAAAACAGTTCGAGCTTGGGCGTGGTCGGCTTGCTTGGGCGCTGCTGACTGCCGGGTGAAGAAGCGGGAGACGAAGGATCAGGAGAGGAGGTGTCTGGAGCCGCAGAATCTGCAGCCGAAGTATCTTGGAAGCGCTCCGCAGGTACACGGGACGAAGGCTCTGAACCGCTGTCGGTCTCGCAGCCGTGATTCTTCTGCTGGTATTTTTCAAGCGCGGGCTCGATACCCGGCGCGCTGACCGAAAAGAGAGCGGGCAGGGAAGCGGAGAAAGACCGGTCGTCCGGCTGCATATCCGCGAGCAACCCGTTGAAACGGGCCCACAGGTTCTGGCGTTGCGCGGGGGTGACGCTGGAGCTTTCGATGGCCTGAGAGAGCGGGGGAAGCTGCGACGGCGACATGACCTGGCCCAGAGCGTCCAGCAGTAATTTGAAGTGCTCGTCTTTGGCTTTTTCCTCCGGCGTGAAACCGCCATTGACCATGGCGCTCAAGGCCTCATAAAATTCCAAGGGTTCGTAGGCGAGCGCGTCATCGCAGGTCAGCGGCACCAGCGATGGTTTGGGCATTTGTCCGAACAGCTCACGGGCCTTGGGCCGATCGAGCGGCAGCATGTCGCGCACGGCGCGGCTCTCGAGCGAGAGCAGGTCCAGCTTTAGCGTGTACGCCTGGTTCAAGGAGGCGGATCGAGTGTCCGTATTACCGGCCGGCACGGCCATCATTCGCACCGGGAATTTGGCGGCCCCCGCCAACTGGAAGGCCTTGTCCACTAATTCGCGGCGAGCATCCTTGTCGGCGAGTTTGTTCGATTCGACAATCCGCAGCAGGGCGTCTGCCGCGAACTCGGGCGGCGCCGCGTTGGCGAGTTCAACAATGGAGTGAAATGGTTCGGGAAGTTCCGGAGTTTCGGCGCCGGCGCCCGCGGGGGTTAGGAGAGCCGGGATCAGAAACAGAACGGCGAAGCGCATCATTTAAAGTTTACGATGTCCGCGAACGACGATGGGTCCAGGCTGGCGCCACCCACCAGCGTTCCGTCGATCTGATCCAGCGCCATCAGGCCACCGACATTGTCGGGTTTCACGCTGCCGCCGTACAGAATGCGGCAGGCAGCCGCGGCCTCGGGGCCGAATAGCTCCCGGATTTGACTGCGGATAAAGGCGTGCGCATCGGCGGCGATCTCGGGCGTGGCCACCCGGCCTGTTCCGATAGCCCAACAAGGTTCATAGGCGATCACCACGCCGCGGAATTGCTCCAGCGTCAATTTTCCCAGGCAGCCCTGCAGTTGGCGTCCGAGCACCTGCTGCGTTTTTTCGCTTTCGCGCTCGCGCAGCTGTTCGCCGACGCAATAGATGGGTATCAAGCCGGCTTGGAGCGCGGCGCTTATTTTCTTGAGCGCCGTCTCTTCGGTCTCACCGAAATATTCCCGGCGCTCGCTGTGCGCCACGATCACCCATTGGCATCCAGTAGCGCGCAGCATGTCCGCGGAGACTTCGCCGGTGAAGGCTCCTTCGGTGGCCCAATGCATATTTTGCGCACCGATCTGGATACGCGTTCGCTGGCAAGCTTCGGCGGCGGCCGGAAGATCCACGAAGGGCGGGCACACTACGATTTCCGCGTGCGTAACATCAGCCACCAGCGGGCGGAATTTCTCGAAGAACGCTACTGTCTCCGCGGGCGTTTTATACATCTTCCAATTGCCGGCCATGATGGGGCGTCGCATAAGTTGTAAAGACCGCTCCCTCACGGTCGCGGCTCGGTTAGCGCTCCTAGGAAGCTGGTTCCCTCGCCGATTTTTGTGCCGAAGTTTTCGGCCACGGTTTGGCCGATGTCGGAGAGCGTGGTACGCACCCCCAGGTCCACGGCTTCCGGATGGCGAGGCCGGTACACGAGCAGCGGAACGTATTCCCGGCTGTGATCGGTAGACGGGGTGGTAGGGTCGCACCCATGATCCGCCGTGACGATCAGCAAATCCTCGGCGGACAGCTTTTGGTAGAGCGATGGAAGCCAGGCGTCGAACTCTTCGAGCGCTTTGGCGTATCCTTCCACATCGTTGCGATGGCCATAAAGCTGATCGAAATCGACCAGGTTCACAAAAAGAAGCCCTGCCTTTAGTTCGTCGAGCGCGGCCAGTGTCTTGGCCATCCCGTCGGTGTTGTTCTTGGTCTTCTCGTATTCGCGAATGCCACGTCCCAGGAACACATCGAAGATCTTGCCGATGCTCGAGACCTCCACTTTACAGTCCGCCAATCGATCCAGCAGCATGCCGCGCGGCGGGGGCACCGCGTAGTCGTGGCGATTCGGCGTGCGCGTGAAGGAGCCCGGCGAGCCGATGAAGGGCCTGGCGATAACGCGTCCCACCTCATTGGGCCCGCGTAGCATCGCGCGCGCGGTTTCACAGATTTTGTACAGCTCCCACAGAGGGATCACCTCTTCGTGCGCAGCCACCTGAAAGACGCTGTCGGCCGAAGTGTAGACAATGGGCTTGCCGGTTCGCATGTGTTCCTCGCCGAGTTGCGCGATGATCTCGGTGCCGGAAGCGGCGCAATTGCCGAGCGTGCCCCGCCCGATGCGGGTCTCGAATTCCTGCATGATCTCGGGCGGAAAGCCGTGCGGAAACAAGGGAAACGGTTTCGACAGATGGATGCCCACCATCTCCCAATGGCCGGTGGTGGTATCTTTGCCCGGTGACGCGAGCGCACATTTTCCGAACGCGGCGCTGGGATGGTCGACGGGGCCCACGTGTGCTAACGGCTTGAGATTGCCCAAGCCAAGCTGCGCCATGTTTGGCAGGTGCAACTTACGGGCGCGAGCGATATGGCCCAGAGTATCGCTACCTGCGTCTCCATATTTTGCCGCATCCGGCATTTCGCCGACTCCGACGCTGTCCAGCACAATCCAGATGACGCGAGCGAAAGGAGCGGCCTTCATTGGTGAGTTGTGGGAGTGAGAGGAGTCGCCGGACTGGGGCCAGCTTGACTACTGCCTGATTTTGGCGGATCGGCCGACTGCGGCTTGCCGAGTGCCTCGTTCACCCGTACGGTCAGCATGTCGACGAACCGGTCTGGAAGAAAACCTACCATGCGTGTGAAGACTCCGCCGTTCTTGCCAAGGATGATGGTAGTGGGAATGGAAGAGACCTGCAGTAAGCGCTGCAAGCCATCCTCGAAATAGACCTTCTGGCTCCACTTGATCTGAGCGAGAAACGGCTTCACCAGGCTGTGATCTTCGTCGGTATCCACCGCCAGGAACACCACATCGCCTGAGTCTTTGAACTTCGCTTTCACCTCTTCGTAAAGAGGGTGCTGCGCGCGGCAGGGACCGCACCAGGTGGCCCAGAAGTCGATCACCACCACCTTACCCAGCAGAGATGAGAGTGGAAGCTTGTCGCCATCCAGGCCCGAGAGCGTGAATTTTATGGGGTCCTTCAGCTGCGCGTTCGGATCGAATGCGTGCAATTCGGCGCGGCGCGCAGCCAGCTCGGAGGAAGTGGTGTCAAAGGCCCTAAGCACCAGGTCGCCGAGGCCGGTATCGGTGCCGTGCAGCTTCCGATACAGCTCACCCATGCGTGCCCGATCGCTAGAGCCCTCCGGGTCGGCGGAGTGCAAACCGCCGATGGTGAAGGCCTCCGCCAGATACTGGAGCGCCTCTTGATCCTTGCCCGCTGCCGTTAGCCAGCGTGCCGCCTCGCGTGCGGCCTCGACGCTCGGAAAAACATTGTAGCTCGATTGCGCCAGCTGGATGGCGTCGTTATTGCGGCCGAGCAGGCCGTTGGCACGCGCCTGGAGCAGTAGCGCCCGCGCGCGCCCGCGATCGAACTCTTCCTTACGTTTCACTTCATCCGGTCCGCCGCCCGGTTCGAACTTGTCGTTCTGATAAGTGGCTTGGATGAGATCCCCGAGGTGGCGCGCGTAGTCCAGGGCGCGTTGGGCGCCGGGCTTGTCGCCCTGATGCAAGAAAGCGGTGGCCACGTGTTCCAACACCTGCACGTTGTCGGGATCGCGAGACAGCACGCCCTCGCCATATTGAACTAGCCTTGCGTCGTCGTTCAGGTCGATGGCGGTCTTCACCAGCACGCGCTCCAATTCGGCTCTCCGCGGCGAATTCGGGTACTTCTTCAAGTGGTTTTCAATTGCCAGCTCTACCTCGCTGCGGCTGTTGCCGGCTTCGCCGAGCGATCTTTGCAGGCTCAGTTGTTCTTCCTGGGACAGAGGCTGTGGCTGCGCGCTCAGGGACGCGCCGCAGGCGATCAGGACGAGTAAGATTCTCATCACTGAGATTTCTCCTGCGACGGCGGCGGCTTGCGAATGGCGTCGGCCATGGCCGCAGCGCGCTCCCGCGAGATATGCAGATAGCTTTCGTTCTTGGCGATGCGGTCTAGAAGCGGCAGAAACTGTTCGGGTGCTACCAGCCGATTACGCTCCCAAGTGACTTGCAGTTGGAGCAGCACTTCGTTCACTCCCAGCTTTTCAAAATGGGCGGTGCGATCCAGATTCGCGAAGTGTTGTTCGGTTTCAGTGATGCGTTCGAAGCGATCCAGCAGAGCCTGCGCGGTGACGTCTTCCGAATAGTTGAACTGTATCTCGTGATGATCGGCGCCATCCTCGAAGCGAAATGTTTTCAGGCCTAGGTTGGCGATCTTCAGCCCGGATTCGAGAGGACGCTGAAAGCGGTCGAGCTTTTCAGTAAGGTCGAACATCTCTTGAGCGGCGGCGCCGGCCAACTGGATCTTGATCGGATTGTCGTCTTCTTTGGCTTCCTGATAGGTCACCTGGCCATCGCGCTCCACGGTGATCGCGACGTATTCGGGCACGCTGCCTTTGAAATATTTCGAATAGAACAGCCGGGGAGCGGCGCACAAAATGGAGCAGAGCGCCAGCGCCAGGGCAATTGCTCTCATCGCGCTGCTGGCATTTATTCTCATCGTGCGGCTCGGAGGCGAAGTTCCGTGGAAGTGCGCGTGGCATGGCAGATGGCGACGGCGATCGCGTCGCAGGCATCCTCGGACTCGATGTGAGTTTGAAGCGACAGCAGGGAATGCACCATCATCTTCACTTGCTGTTTCTCGGCGCGCCCATAGCCCACCACGCTGGTCTTGATTTCGAGCGGCGAGTACTCGCCGACGGCCAGCCCGGCTTCCGCCATCGTGAGGAGCACGACGCCGCGGGCGTGCGACAGTTTCAGGGCGGTCTTGACGTTTTGTGCGTAGAAGACTTCTTCCACGGCCGCCGACTCGGGCGTGTGCGCCAGGATCACTTCGCGCAAGCCCTGCGCGATGGCGAGCAAACGAATTTCCAAGGGTTGCCTCGGGCTGGTGTGAATGGAACCCGCGGCAATCATGTGATGCGAGCGGCCGTCGCTTTCGATCAGGCCGTAGCCGGTGCGTTCAGTGCCACAGTCAATGCCCAGAATGCGCATGAAATGCCGGAATGCGAGGATCCTAAGCCATTGCTTCCAACTCTTTTTCGTCGACGTCAAAATTCGAGTAAACGTTTTGCACGTCGTCGTGTTCTTCCAGCGCTTCGCTCAACCGCAACATGGCCGATGCGTTCTTGCCTTCCAGCTTGGTCAGGTTCTTCGGGATCATGGCGATTTCGTCCGACGCCGTGGTGATTCCCGCCTTACGGATGGCTTCCAGCACCACGTCGTGCGCCTCGGGTGCGGAGATCACTTCCCAATCCTCGCCGTCGTCGCGCATGTCTTCGGCCCCGGCTTCCAGCACCAGATTCATGAGTTGATCCTCGCCGGCTTTGTCTTTTTCAATAATGATCTGGCCCTTGCGCTCGAACATCCAGGAGACGCTACCCTGTTCTCCTAAATTGCCGCCATTCTTGGAGAACATGTGGCGAATTTCGCTGACCGTCCGGTTGCGGTTATCGGTGGCCACTAGCACCAGTACGGCGGCGCCTCCCGGTCCGTAGCCTTCAAACGTGATTTCATCGATCTGGCCGCCTTCCAACTCACCGGTACCGCGCATGATGGCGCGCTTGATGTTGTCGGCGGGCATGCTGGCCGCTTTGGCATCGGTGACAGCCTTGCGAAGACGGGGGTTCATGTCCGGGTCGCCGCCTCCGCCGCGGGCCGCAATCATGATTTCCTTGATAATGCGCGTAAACGCTTTTCCGCGCTTGGCGTCGGTGGCGGCCTTCTTGTGTTTGATGGTCGCCCATTTGGAATGTCCTGACATGGTGAATACCTCTGGCTCGCGCTGGTTTCAAGACAGCCGGGGAGCCTAACACATTAGAATATCATGCGAGGGTTTGAACCCGGCCCAAGCCCGCCTGTGCTTCCCCTTGCCTGTGTGATCGGTTTGGCGTAAAGTGCTGGGGCATAATAAGAAAGGGCAGGCGATGTCGCTGATCATCGATCTTCCGGAAGACCAAACCGCGGCGTTAGCCGCGAAAGCCCGGTCACGCGGCTTGTCGACCGAGGACTATGCTCGCGAGGTGCTGCTTCATGACCTGGCGCCGGATTGGTTACGGGTCTCTTGGGGGAGCTCTAGGGCTGTCGGTTTAGACCGGCTTTCGATGGAAGAGATCGATGCGGAGATCGCCGCCGCGCGCAGAAATCGTAATGCCCCCCACCTCAACCGGGTTCATGATCCGGGTTGTCATCGACACTAATATCCTCGTTTCCGCCCTTCTGCAGCCCTTAGGTTGCCGGCTCAGGTGTTTGTGCTTGCGCTCAGCGGTTCAATACAGCTGTGCGTGAGCGGCGAGGTCTATGCGGAATAGAGGAAGTTATCAGCCGCCCGCGATTTCAACGGGACGACGAAACGATTGCGGCGACGCTCCGCGCGATCCGCGAGCAGGCGTTTTGGGTCAAGCCTACAGCTAGGGTGCGCGCTTGTTCAGACCCCGATGACGACATCTTTCTCGAATGTGCCCAAGCGGCACAGGCGGACTATATCGTGACGGGCAATCTCAAGCATTTCCCGGAAGCCTGGGAGAGCACGCGGATCGTGACGCCTCGGCATCTGCTCGAAGTCATCCAGTCTGCAGAGAAAGAAACGGAATAACGTTTCTGCATCGTACTATGAATTGCGAAGGTGAACTTAGTACTCTCGCACCGGCGGACCGTAACTAGGGAGCGTGATAGTCGCGTATCCATGGTAGCGAAGGCGATCTGGAAGGCACCATAAGGCGCCGCCTCTGGGTCAATAAACATTGCCATGCACCCGCAGCCCTCCTTTTCCTGGACGACAAAATTATGTTATTGTTTGCCATCCGGGCCGGTTGGCACATGATCTTGTAACGCTAAAACGACAGAAGTGGAGCACGCCGCAGAAGCTAGCTTCCATCGGGAAAAGGCTCTGGCTTTGCAGCGGACCCCATACCCAAAATGAAGACCAACGCCACCCGCATCCTGGACGACTTGGGTGTGCCCTACACGCTGCGCGAATACGAAGTGGATCCCGACGATCTGAGCGCAGAGACGGTGGCGGCGAAAGTCGGCCTGCCCGCCGAACAGGTGTTCAAAACGCTGGTCGCGCGCGGCGATCGCGGCGGAGTCTATCTCGCCATTATTCCCGGTAACATGGAGCTGGATGGCAAAGCGCTGGCACGAGTGACGGGCGACCGGCGAGTGGATCTGGTCCCACTGCGTGAAGTGCAACAACTCACCGGCTACATCCGCGGCGGAGTCACCGCATTGGGCGGCAAGCGAAGCTATCCGGTCTATGCGGATGAAACCATCGAGCTGTTCGACGTCATCTCTATCTCAGCTGGCGTTCGCGGCACGCAGATCCTGATCGCGCCCGCGGACTACCGGCGCGTCACTCACGGCGCGGTGGTGGCAATTTCGAAGGAGAAAAAAGCGAGTTCCTAACGCGTGGATAGTTGGCCAAGTCACGATTAAAATTTAGAGGAAACTTTTCTCAAGATTCTCTTGACGCGTGCCAGGCTTTGGGGTATAAAACGGATTCCCCCATTTGTTGAACGAAACGCTCACTCGGCCATCATGTGGTCTGTGGGTGTTTGAAAGGGAACGCCAAAAACGATGTCCGCTGCCGCCGTTGTTCTTGCCGAGACGCCCTGCTACCTGGAACCTTCCGTTACAATTGCTTCTCCAGAGGAGCGACTGCGCGATTTGGTTCACGACTTGCGTCAGCCGCTTAGTTCCATCGAGGCGATTGCATATTATCTGGAGATGACGTTGCCGGCGGGGCAATTCGAGGCCCGGCAATATATGTCGCAACTGCAACGCCTGGTGGCCGACACAAACACGATTCTCGAGCGTTCTGTGGGCACGCCGCGCAGGGGCTGCGGGCGAGCGACCGTCTAGCGAGTCAGCCGTTCTCGCGGTCCGGTTCCGGCCCGAATCGCTTTTCCATCTCGGCGAGTCGTTTGCGCAGTTTTGGCAATCGCGCCAGATTCGCGAGTTGCTCCAGGTATTCCTTCAAAGGACGCGCGGGAGTTCCCCACACTACTTGCCCTTTGCGAACGATCTTCGAAGTGAGGATGCCGCAGCCGGAACCCAGCACGGCGCCGGACTCGATGCGAGCTTTGTCACCGATGCCCACCTGCCCGCCAATGACGGCATAGTCTTCCACCACCACTCCGCCCGAGAGTCCGGTCTGCGCGGCGATCACAACGTGCCGGCCGATGCTGCAGTTATGGGCGATGTGCACCAGGTTGTCGAGTTTCACGCCGTCGCCAATGCGGGTGACGCCCAGGGCCGCTCGATCGACGCAGGAGTTCGCGCCGATCTCCACGTCGTCGCCGATCTCGACGCGTCCGATCTGCGGGAATTTTTGATAGCCGTTCGGGCCTCGGACAAAACCGAAGCCGTCGGCGCCCAGGACGCACCCAGAGTGCAGCACAGCGCGGTCTCCGATGCTGACTTTTTCGTAGATGGTGACGTGAGCGTGCAGCAGACAATCCGCGCCGATACGCGTGTCAGGTCCAATGGTGCAGTGCGGGCCGATGGTGGTGCGCTCACCGATGTGCGCGCGAGCCCGGATCACCGCGTGCGGTCCGATGGCGGCCGAGGCTGCGATCTCGGCGTCTGGTGCGATGACGGCCGTGGGATGCGCGCCCGGAATAACTGGCGGCCGCGGATAGAGAAGCCCGATGGCCGTCGCGAAGCTTGCGCGCGGATCGTCGACGCGGATAACCGTTCGGCCAGTGGGAAAGTCGCTCGGCGCGATCAGGCAACCCGCTCGTGATTCAGCGGCTTGGGCGGCCGCCTTGCGATTGCCGACGAAGGCGATTTCCTCGGGTCCGGCGGACTCGAGTGTTGCGGCGCCGGTGATCTTAAGATCGCCGGCTCCGTCGTAAGCTGCATTCAAGTGCCGCGCGATTTCGTCCACCCGCATCACCCTGGTTCACCTCAGCCTGTATCATACAAACTTATGCCAGTTGATCCCTCCGCCTCGGTGGCCGCAACGGCGCGCGTTCATCCGCAGGCGCGCGTCGGCCCGCAGGTGCAGATCGGCGAGTTTGCAATGGTCGAAGAAGATGTCGTAATCGGAGCGCATTGCCGCATCGAGCCATACGTATTTGTAAAGCGCTGGACCACGCTCGGTGAGCGCAACGAGATTTCGGCCGGCACGGTGCTCGGAACCGACCCTCTGGACAAGCACTTCACCGGCCAGCGCAGTTACTTGCGCATCGGCGACGGCAACATTATCCGCGAACACTATACGATCTCGCGCGGAACCGAGGCGGAGAGCGCGACCCAGATCGGCGATGGCAACTACATCATGACCGCAGGGCACATCGCGCACAATTGCAGAATCGGTAACAATACCGTGATCGCGAGCTGCGCCCTGGTGGCCGGGTACGTGGATGTCGAGGATCAGGCGTTCATCTCCGGCGGCGTGGTGATTCATCAGTATTCGAAGATCGGGCGGCTGGCGATGATTGGCGGCAACTCGCGCGTGAATCTGGATGTGCCGCCGTTCTTTCTCTATACCGATTTCAATGTGCGGCCGAACGGACTAAACCTGGTTGGGCTTAAGCGGGCCGGGCTCACGCGCGAAGAGATTTTGGCGCTCAAGGCGGCGTACAGAATCCTGTACCGGTCCGGATTGAAGCTGAAGGAAGCGCTGGCGCGGATTGCTTCCGAGTTGAACACCGAGCACACGCGGCACCTGGTGAAATTTATTGAGAGCAGCGAGCGGGGAATCTGCCGGGAATGAGTCGGATCGAAGCCTTACTGAAGACTACGCGTGCGCGGTTGAAGGCCGCGGCGGATCCGGAGTTCGAGGCTGGCTTGCGCTGGTACTTCAAAGAGCCGGTGAACCCCTACGGAGTCCGGACGCCCCTGCTGCGCGAGCTCGCGCGGTTGGCTTATCGGGAAGTGAAGGCGTGGCCCCTTGCCGAGCGCGATCGGTTCGTTACTGAATTGTGGAAGAGCGGAATGCTTGAGGAAGGCAACATCGTGTGCCACCTCTATCGGAGATTTGCGAAATCGTGCGGCGAGCGCGAGTTCGTCATGTTCGAACAATGGATCAACCGCTACGTCAGGAACTGGTCGCATTGCGACGGCGTTTCCACCTGGTTGATCGCGGCCTCGATCCAGAATCGGCCAGGTCTGGCGGACAGGCTGGCTCACTGGACGAAATCGAAGAATCGATGGAAGCGGCGATCGGCGGCGGTGTCGCTGATCCAGGAAGCCAAGCGCGGCGGCAACACCGAAACAATCTTCCACATTTGCGGTTTGCTGCTCGATGACCGCGACGACATGGTGCAAAAGGGAGTGGGCTGGTTGCTGAAGGAGACTTATCCGAAGAGGCCGCGCGAGATGCTGGGCTTTCTCGATCCTTGGCGCCCCAGCGCGCCCCGGCTGGTCCTGCGTCTGGCAGCGGAGAAGATGACGGAGAAAGACAAAAGATGGCTGCTCAAAAAGTGATGCTTAGTCGCCGAGTTCCCTGCGGCTCCAGCCCGGCCAGCATTTCGCTCGCCGTCTTCCCCGTCACTGGATGCCGAAAGTCCGGTGCGATCTCCGCCAGCGGCTCCAGCACAAAGCGGCGCTGCGTCATGCGCGGGTGCGGTACTACCAGCTCAGCCGTAGCAATCACGCTGCGTCCATAAAACAACACGTCGATGTCGATGTTGCGCGGGCCCTTCGGAGTGACGCGCTGCCGGCCCATCTGGCGTTCGATCTCCCGGACGCGCTGGAGCAATTGCATCGGGAACAAGCTGGTCTCGATCTGGACCACCGCGTTCAAGAACCACGGCTGATCGAGTAGTTCCTGCGGCGCGGTTTCATAGACCGAGGACCTGCGTAGCACGCCGATTTCGTCGGACTCCAGACGATTTACTGCGTCTCGTAGATTGGCTTCGCGATCACCGATGTTGGAGCCCAGCGCTAAGAAAGCCGTCTTCAAAACAGATCACTCTAAAACAGATCGCCTTGAAACCCGCGTCGCGCACGCGGGATTCTGAAGTACTCGAACGCGCGATCGGTGCCGACTCGGCCGCGCGGTGTACGGTCGATGAAACCAAGCTGCATGAGATAGGGCTCATAGACCTCTTCGATAGTGTCGGCCTCTTCGTCGATGGAAGCGGCAATGGTGTTGACGCCCACCGGGCCGCCGCTGTATTTTTCCAGCAGCGTGAGCATGATCTTCTGGTCGATTTCGTCCAGGCCGAAGCGATCCACTTCCAGCAAATCCAGTGCCCGGGTGGCCGCGCCGAGATCGATGTGTCCGTCCGCGCGGACCTGCGCATAATCGCGAACCCGGCGCAGCAGCCGGTTGGCGATGCGCGGCGTGCCACGGCTGCGGCGCGCGATCTCCTCGGCGCCGTCGAGATCCAGCGTCACGCCGAGCAAGCTTGCGGAGCGCTCGACGATCGCCGTCAGTTCGGCGACACCGTAATGATTCAGCCGCAGCACTAATCCGAAGCGTCCGCGTAAGGGAGCGCTCACCAGGCCTTGCCGCGTGGTGGCGCCGATGGCGGTGAAGTGCGGGATGGAGATGGAGTGCGTGCGCGCACCGGGGCCGGTTCCGATCAGGATGTCCATCCGAAAATCTTCCAGCGCGGCGTAGAGGATCTCCTCTACATCCGGAAGCAACCGATGAATCTCATCAATGAAAAAAACCTGGCGCGGCCGAATGTTGGTCAGCACGCCAGTCAGGTCGAGCTTCTTTTGGAGAATCGGGCCGGAGGTCTGTTCAAAATCCACGCCCAGCTCGCCGGCGATGATGGTGGCAAGCGTGGTCTTGCCCAAGCCCGGCGGCCCGTAGAGCAGCACGTGATCCATGGCTTCGCCGCGCTTCTTGGCGGCCTCGATCGCGATGGAGAGGTTCTCCTTCAGCTTCGGCTGGCCGGTGAAATCGGCCAAGCGAGTAGGACGAAGAGCGCTCTCGAATTGGCGCTCGCCTTCGAGCGCCGAGGGAGAAGCGATTCCGGTCTCGCGCATGCTATCGCACCAGCTCCAGGGCTTTCCGGAACATCGGTTCAAAGGTGGAGCCCGTCTCCGACGATTTGGCTTTTCGCACGGCGGCTTCGGCGGCAGCTCGCTGGCAGCCTAAATTGAGCAGCGCGGAGAGCACATCTTGTTCGATCCCACTCAGAGCCGGCTCTGCCCTTACCGAAACGCCGGCCGGGGGCGCGCCGCTACCCAGGCCCTCCAGCTTGTCCTTCAACTCCAGCACCATTCGCTCCGCGGTCTTCTTGCCGACGCCGGGGATACGCACCAATTGATCCACCTGCCCGCCGCGAATAGCATCGATGATTGCGGCCGTGGCCAGACCGGACAGCACCTTAATAGCCAGCGCGGGCCCGATGCCACTCACCGAAATCAGTCTTTCGAACAGCGTCTTCTCTTCCGCGGTCAGGAACCCGAACAGCGCGAGTGCATCCTCCCGAACGTGAGTATGAATGCGTAGAGCCACTTCGGCGCCCGAATCGGGAAGCATTGAAAAAGTCGAAATCGGAATGACAACGTCGTACCCGACGCCGGCCGTCTCGACGATTACTTGATTCGGATGTTTCTCGAGCAGCTTGCCGCGCAGGAAGGCGATCATCTCTCAGCATTATTATGCGGCATCGCCGGGCGGGAAAACCTAACCACCAGCGGGATCGGCGTACAGTAAACTCATGGCCCGCCGCCGCTTCTTCGTCGACACCGTACAATCCGGTCGCGCGCGGATCATCGGACCGGACGCGCATCACTTGACGCGGGTACTGCGCGTGGAGCCGGGGCAGCAGTTTGAGATTTCCGACAATCACAGCGTCTATCTGGCGGAAGTGGAAAGCGCGCGCAAGGATCTGGTGTCATTTTCAATTCGCGAGAAAGTGGCTTCGGCCGAGCCTGTCGTACGCACCACGCTACTGGCGTCTCTGATCCGCTTTGAGCCCTTTGAGTGGATGCTCGAAAAGGCCACGGAATTGGGCGTCGCGCGAGTTGTGCCGGTCGAGGCCGAGCGCAGCGAAAGAGGTTTGGAGCAGGCGGCGGGAAAGCGCATCTCACGATGGAACCGCATTGTTCGGGAAGCAAGCGAACAATCGCGGCGGGCCCACTTGCCTGAGATCGACGCTCCCGTTCACTTATCCGGCGCGCTCAAAATTGAGGCAGCTTGCCGTTACGTGCTCGAAGAAGCTGAAGCGCCGCCCATACTTCCCGCTTTGCCCGTCGATCGCCGGCCCGGCGACTCGGTAGCGATCCTGGTGGGCCCGGAAGGCGGCTGGACCGATCGCGAGCGCGAGCACATCGCCCGGGCTGGATGGTGCGCCGTCTCCCTCGGCGCTCAGATCCTCCGCGCCGAAACAGCAGCCATTGCGGCGCTGGCGATCGTCAACGCAGCTTGGGGGGCGTCACTCCTTTGACCCGAACTCAGCTTTTCGACTTCATCGCGAAGCATAAACTCGGCGTGCTCGGCTATCTCTCTCCACAGGGAGCGCCACGATCGGCTTTGGTTGGCATCGCGGTCACGCCAGAGCTCGAAATCATCTTCGACACAGTGAGCAGCTCGCGGAAGTACGGCAGTCTTATTGCGAATCCGGCCGCTTCGTTTGTGATCGGCTGGGAGGGCGAAGTGACGGTTCAATACGAAGGACGAGCGTTCCAACCCACCGGCGCGGATCTGGCTCGCTACCAGCAGGTCTATTTCGGTGCGTGGCCAGATGGTCCCGAGCGGCTGAGTTGGCCCGGTATCGCGTACTTCGTCGTCCAGCCCCAATGGATCCGATACAGCGATTTCGACCGTAGGCCGCCGCTAATCGAAGATTTGACCTTTTAGCGCGACGTTCTCCTTTCCACCCTAAAATCCTGCGCGGTGATGAAAACGGGTGTGCCAATCCGGTCCCCGCGAAAGGCTTTTCCCGGCCTGTTCTGAAAGCCGAAAATCTTCGAATCCTCGCAAATCTCACAGAGCAATCCGCTTAGCATGTGGCCGCCGTGACTATTCGGCAGAAAGAAGGACCACATGAAAAAAATCTCGATCGCGATTGCTCTCTTGGCCGCGGCGGCAGTATGCGCGAGCCCACTGACTCATCACAGGAATTCGGCAAAAGGACAAAGGCGGACGGCGCCCTCGACGATTCAGGCCGATTATCCGGCCCCGATTTGCCCGCCCACCTGCGCTCTACCAACGCCTGGCCAGGTTCCCAACTAGTTTTGTCTGAGCGAGCTTCCGTCTCCACGCCGTGTTGCTATACTTGGCGCACGGCGTGGAATTGTTACTATCTATCCAATTCTTGATGTCGATCCAGCGAATTCTTTGGATCGCCTACGTCTTTGCCGAGGTGTTGTTGGTCTTCCGGCTACTTCGTGAGGGACTGCTCCGAAAGTATCCGTTCTTCGTGGCGTTCTTGCTGGCGGAACCAATTGGCAGTCTCTTTATGCTGCGGACTAACGTTAGGAGCCTGGCATTTACCGAAGCTTTTCGCATCTTCACGCTGATCATGACCGTGTTTCGTCTGGGGGTGGCCGGGGAACTTTATGAACGTATTTGCGAGCACTTCCCCGGAATTGGACGATTCCGCGTCGGGCTGGCTGCGGCCTTGGTCTTAATCGCGGGGTTAGCGGCGCTCTTCACTTTCCGTCCGGACCTGGTCGATAATTGGGCGCTTCCGCAGACCTTGGTGGAAGCAATTCACCGCTTTCAGAGTGAAATTCTTGCCGGCGCGCTCTTGCTTACCTGGATCTTTCTGCGTTACGTTCTGAGCATTCGGCAGCCGTTTCAGCCCAACGTCCTGAACCATTGGCGAATAGCCACCACCTACTTCGGAGTAGGCGGAGCGGCATATTTGGTTATCCTCCTGACGCAAAGACCCATGGTGATCCTGACCAGCAATATCGTGATGCTGTCGGTACAAATCGCCTGTTTCGTAGCGTGGTTCCGCACCATGCGACGCGCGGGCGAAGAACTCCCGGCCTTCCACCGGCTTTCTCCCGCACAGGTGCAGGCTGTGGAACAGTACAACCGGGAGCTGCTGCAAACGGTTACGTCGTTGCCAGGTGAAGTTTCGGCCCGGCAAGCAGAAAATCGAGACATTCCATTACATCGCGCGCGGCTACGTTGATCCCTGCAGCGTGCCGGTACCCGAGCCACCGCAAATAGAGCAGGGACGACTCCGAGATCACCGTCTGCGCCAGCAGAGCCCGGAAGCTCCAATTCTCCTGGGACGCCATGGCCAGCGTGCGGAGCCGTCGAGCCGTTCGAACTTCCCTCGTAAGACGTGTTACGTAGCCGAAGTAACAACTCCGATGCTCCCGGCGCAATCTTTTTGCCGATCCGGGAAAGCCTTGCTGCTTCAGAAACAATTCATCGTCCTCAGCCAGCAGCTTATGCATGGGAGCGTAACGCTCCCGAACCGAAAATCCCTGTTCGTCGATCATCGGGTTAAACGGCATCTCCGTTCCCGTTCGCGCCGACTCAGCGGCCAGCAAGCGGATGATCGGGTTCTTAATGTGTAAATCCTGTTCCGAATGCACCGTCGAAATTAAACTAAAACGGGACATGATTTGAGAAATATATCGGGATTGGTTTTCATTGTCAAGCCCATATTGCGGATATTTACAGAACCGGGACCGTGAGGGAGCGGTGTTTGCCGCCGGTGGCGCGAGCCTGGCGTCAAATTGAGACCACAGCGGCGCTCACAGGCTTGGAACCTACCGGAATCAGCGTGAACAGCGGACCTTTCTTCCAGCGCCGCTGCTCGGTGGGGGCGCGGGTTACGTTTGGGATGGGAATCACCGCCATGTCGCCCGACGCCTGGTTCAGCACCAGCGCGTACTGGTCGTCGGGCGTAATTACGATACAAGAAGGCTCGGTACCGACAGGCGTTACCGCCAATACATTGCTCGTTTCGATATCCAGAATACTAACGTCCGCCGACTTCGGATTCGCCACGAAGAGATATCCCGGAAATGTGGAAGCTGCCATCGCACCCGGGCTGTGTCCAGCCAGCACAGTTTCACGAATCTGGGGCGTGTAGTAGGGATAGACCGCCACCACCGCATCCATGCCTTCACCGGTAACAAACACCTGCCCACCGTCAGCTTTGAAGCACAAATGGTCCGGGCGCACGGCGAGCGGCAGATTTACAACCAGCCGGCGGCTCGGCACGTCAAAGATCGACAACATGCGCTGGCTTACGTTGGCCGCAATCAGTTGCCGCGAATCGGATGGCGCGCGGTCTGGTCCATGGAAGGGCTGAAACCTCACCAGGCCGATTTCGCCGCTGGTACCGATCGGCGGAAAAGTGCTTCGGTTTTTGAGATCGATGAAAGTAATGGAGCAGCCGGAACATACTGCCATGCTGTTTCCGTCCGGCGAGATATCGAAGTCGGCCGGGTCGGCCCGCAGGGGAAGAGTCCAGGCCACTTGCATCGGATCGAGCGTCAGACGCACCAATTGCCTTGGTTTTCGACACAGGACATACAGAGCGTCACCGGCCGGAGAGAGGCGCATCTGGAGGGCCGTTGCAGCCACCTGCAGCTTACGCGAAAAGGTCAGGTTATCGGTGCGGATCTCGTGTACCGAGCCGTTCTCTGTGGTGAGAGCGTATACCCGCGTGCTGCGGGGATTCGCCAGGACGGCCGTCGGCGACCCATCTACCCGGATGTGCCGCGCCACTGCAAACACTTCCAGGTCTACTACCGCGATCGCGCCGCCTTCCTGGTTCGCAATGAAGGCATAACCAGAAAATCCTGTGGCTTTCTTGCGGCCGCCGCAGCCTGTCAAACTGCCGAGACCACCGGCGATAGCGGCGCCTAAGCCTCCCACGGCGAATGTCCGCCGGGTAACCGTCTTCTCTGGTTCTGCCATACCATCCCACCCGATTTTGCCACATCCATCGTCTTCCAGTTCTGTTTATTCGAGTTTTCGCTGAAAAAATTGATGCCAGAACGTTGAATATGTTACGCTTTTGATGGACCGTCGAGCGCCTCCCGTTACAACCTCTGAAAACCGGAATATGCGTGTGCTACGGCCCTAGAGTGAAGGAGCCGGAAAAAGTCTCTCCATGAACGTCCGCTCGTTGTTTAGCCTATTCTCCTCGGATCTTGCGATCGATCTTGGAACCGCGAACACCTTGGTTTACGCCAAGGGTAAGGGGATCGTGGTGAACGAGCCGTCTATTGTCGCCATCAACAAAACCAACGGCGAAGTGGAGGCGGTGGGCAAGGAGGCCAAGGACATGCTGGGCCGCACGCCGGGCAACATCGTCGCCATCCGGCCGATGAAGGACGGGGTGATCGCGGACTTCAAGGTGACAGAGCGCATGCTGAGCTACTTCATTCTGAAGGCGCACGGCCGCAAAGTGCTGGTGCATCCCCGAATTGTCATCGGGGTGCCGAGCGAGATTACACAGGTGGAGAAACGCGCTGTCATTGACTCGGCTTATCGCGCCAAGGCCAGCGAGGTGCACCTGGTGGAGCAGGCCATGGTGGCGGCCATCGGCGCGGGACTGCCGGTTACCGAACCCTCCGGCAACATGGTAGTCGACATCGGTGGAGGCACGACCGACGTGGCCGTCATCTCTCTATCCGGCATCGTCTACTCGCGTTCGGTCCGCGTCGCGGGCAACGCCATGGACGAAGCCATCATGCAATATCTCAAGCGCAAGTACAACCTCCTGGTGGGCGAACGAACCGGTGAGGCGATCAAGATTCAGATCGGTTCAGCCTATCCTTTGGACAAGCCCCTGACGATGGAAATTAAGGGCAGGAACTTGATTGAAGGCGTGCCGAAGACGCTGACCATCGACGATAGCGAAATTCGTGAAGCGCTTTCCGAGTGCGTAGCCACTATCATGAATGCCATCCGCGTCGCGCTCGATCGCACGCCTCCCGAATTGAGTGCCGACATCAGCGATCGTGGAATTGTTTTGACCGGAGGCGGGGCGATGTTGAAGAATCTAGATAAGCGGATTCGCGAAGAGACAGGTCTGCCGGTTTCGATCGCCGAGGATCCGCTGGCGAGCGTAGTTTTGGGAACCGGCAAAATGTTAACGGACTTCAAATTGCTCCGGAGAGTGGCAATTGAGTGACCGCTTTTTAACGCGCGCGGCTCAGTAGATTCAGCGCGTTACCGAGCCGCGACCGTGGGCAAGCGGGTTTCAGTATTTTATGGATTTCTTTCTCAGCCGCTACCGCCATCTCACGGTGTTGCTCGTCGTGATTACGGCGCAGTTGCTGCTGATCGCCTATCAAGTCAAGACTAATAAAGACGTTCCTCTGATTCGGGTGTGGGCGGTTACCGCGGTTACTCCTGTCGAGACCGGGCTGGAATTGGTTCGCCGCTATACCTGGGGGTTCGTCGAGGATTACTTTGTACTGCTGGGTGTGCGCAGCCAAAACGAAAGGCTGCGGCGCGAGAACGGCCAGCTCAAGATCGAGAACAACTACCTGAAGTCTGAGCTGTCCACGGCGGATCGCGCTCGCGCCCTCAGCGTGTTTCAGGCCCGCTCGCCTTCCAGAACCGTGGCTGCGCGTGTGATTGGGAACGGCACCGGAGCCAACTCGAAAGTCGTGTTTGTCGACCGCGGGTCGACCAGTGGAGTCGAAAGTGGCATGGCGGTGGTCACCCCCGACGGTATCGTCGGCAAAGTGGTGGACGCCTATCCCACGGCGTCGCTCGTCATGCTGGTCACCGATCCCACATTTGCCGCCGGCGTGGTTTCTCAAAAGAACCGCGTGCACGGGACGCTCAAAGGTCAAGGTCACGCTGAGTGCCTGGTGGACTACGTCCAGAATGAGGAGCACGTCGATATCGGCGAATGGTTCTACACTTCGGGCGATGATCGCATCTTTCCCAAGGGCTTTCCGGTCGGGCAGGTTACGGCCGCTCCGAACGGCAAAACATTCAAAGAGATTTATGTTTCTCCCAGCGGGACGCAGGGTGGAGTTGAAGAAGTCCTGATCGTGCTCCAAGGCGTCCATCAGGAGGTTCCGGGCGGGGAAATCGCCTCTCCCACCTACACCATTCTGCCGGCGCCCCGCGAGACCGCTGCCGAAACGCCGGAAGGCGCCCCGCAACCAGGCGCTTTGGCCACCGATGCGGACCGCCTGCGCGCTATTTATAAGGACGTCGGGGCAGCGCAGAAGCATACCTACGGCGAGGGTCCGCCCGGGACCAAGCCGCCTGATTTCACCAAGATTCCTTCGGTGCGTGGTGTACCTCCGCCAGGGGCGCCTGCTCCTAATGCACAGCCCGGGCAAGCCCAGCCAAATCAAGCCCAGTCAAGTCAAGCCAAGCCCCTGTCGCCCAAGCCTCCGGCGCCGGCAGTCGTTAAACCCAAACCCCAGCCGCCCGCCGCTGCTGAGGGGATCGATGACGAACCCGCTTCGGTGACAACGCCTGACGCTCCATCCACCTCGCCGTCTGCACCCAAGCCGGCGCCTCCCGCCAATCACCGTGATAACAATCAATGACCGAGTACACCGAACGATTGTTAAGCGAAACCCCGCGCAAAGCAGCGGCCGACCGGTTTCGCATGGTCTGGCTGGTGGTGATTCCTTTGATCGCGGTGCTTTCGCAGGTTTACGTGCCGCGCTTCATTCCATTTCTGGCGTATCTGGAGTTGCCGCTGCTCATCACCGTGCATTTCGCGCTCAGCCGGGGCGGGCCGATTCCGGCGTTGTTCTACGGGATGTTTATCGGCTTGGTGCAGGATTCGCTGTCGCATCAGCCCATTGGCATGTATGGAATCGTGAAGACCCTGGTGGGCTATTTCGCTGCCTCCGTCAGCATGCGATTCGACGTTCAAAACCCAGTGGTCACCTTTATTCTCAGCTTCTTCTTTTACTTCTTCCATCAGTTTTTCTATTGGCTTCTCTCGCGCGCGCTGTTGGGCGAGACGCTGGGCTTCGATGCGCAGCAAACACTTATTTTTGGGCTATTGAATGCCGCCGTGGCCCTGCCTTTATTTCGCGTTTTGGATAAACTAAAAGTGGCTAGCTAAAAACTGTGAAACTGCACGTCGCCCGCGAAGACGATCAAAGCTCCGCCAACACGCTTTTGCGCGACGATCCGAAATTCGCGTCGCAGAAGATCGCGTTTTTTCAGTACACAGCCGTGGCCGTGTTCCTGTTTTTGATCACGGGCTTCTGGGACCTGCAGATTCGCAACCCGGAAGTTTATCAGGAGCGCGCTCTCGAGAACAGCGTCAAGTCAATTCCCGTGCTCGCGCCGAGGGGCAAGATTTTGGACCGCGACGGGCGCGTGATCGTCGATAACCACTCGTCATTCAGCCTGTACCTTTCGCGCGAAAATCTGAAGATGGAACACCTGCGGCCGATCGCCGAAGGCCTCAATCTGGACTACGACAGCCTGGTGGCGCGCGTGCGCCGCTTTCAATCGCGCGGAGCGCCGGTGTATGAACCCATCCCCATCAAGGAAGAGCTGACGCCGGGCGAGCTGGCCTTTGTCGATTCGCACAAGGATCTGAGCACCTTTCCCGAGCTCGAGGTGGTGCGCGTGCAGCACCGGCTTTATCCCCGCGATGGTTTGGCTGCGCATGTCATCGGATACGTGGGTGAAATCAGCGAATCGGAATTGGACTCGCCGGAGCTGGCCCGTTTCCACCAGGGAGACATTATCGGCAAAGACGGCATCGAGCGCCAATACAACGATCAACTGATGGGAGTGGATGGGCAGAAGCGTGTGGAAGTAGACAGTTTCGGCAATGAGCGCCATGTGCTCGACGACAAGGAAGCGGTGTCGGGAAAGAATCTGCAGCTCACCCTCGACCTGGATCTGCAAGCGGTGGCCGAACTGACCATAGAGAACCGGAAAGGAGCTGTGGTGGCGCTCGATCCGCGCACCGGCGAGGTGCTGGCCATGGTGAGCCGCCCAGCTTTCGATCCTAATCTCTTCGCTGGCCGCATCCGATCTAAAGACTGGAAAGTGTTGCTGGATAATCCCGATCATCCGCTTTTGAACAGGGCCGTTCAGGCGCAGCAGGCGCCCGGATCGACGTTCAAGCCAATCATGGCGTTGGCGGGTTTAGAGAGCGGCGTGATTGACGATAATTTTCACATCAGTTGCCCGGGAGGCGCCACCTTCTACGGCCGATTCTTCAAATGCTGGGGTAAGCATGGGACCGTCGGCCTGCACCAGGGCCTGGTGCATTCCTGCGATACGTTCTTCTATAACGTCGGCAATCGCCTGGGTATCGATCGAATTGCGCAGTACGCCGAGATGGTGGGTTACGGCCACAAGACCGGTATCGATCTTCCCCATGAAGCCGAAGGACTGGTGCCTTCGAGCAAGTGGAAAATCCGCAACTTCCGCGAGCGGTGGTATCCTAGCGAAACGATCTCGGTGGCTATCGGTCAGGGAGCCACCACCGTGACGCCGTTGCAAATGGCCTTCGCGATCGGCGGAATGTCGATCGGCGGCATGTGGTTTCAGCCGCACCTGGTGAAGGATGCCGTACACCTGATGCCAGCCCGGCGCGCGGAGGTAAACCTGGAGAACATCGGAAAGGTTGTCAGCGGAATGTACGGTGTGGTGAATGAAGGTGGTACCGGAGTGCGCGCGCATCTGCCCGGTGTCAACGTGTGCGGCAAGACTGGGACCGCGCAGCTCGCCTCCAACGACTTGCTCAAAGGAACATCTTACGGCGCCACCCACAAGGACAACGCCTGGTTCGTCGGTTTCGCGCCCTGCGAGAGCCCTGAGATTGTCGTGGCGGCGCTGTTTGAGAATGGCGAACACGGCCAGCTTGCCGCCCCCATCGTGCGGGATGTGCTGAAGGCCTATTTCGACAAGAAAATCCGGCTGGCCAAGCCCCAGCCCCAGCTGGCGCACATTCCCACCGGCCTGCTCGAACCACCCCCGCCCGTGCCCACGGCCACAGCTTCGGTGACTCCCTAATATGGCGGCCCACCGTTCGCTCCGCGATTTCGACTGGCTGATGCTGGTTCTGGTGTCGGCCATCTGCGCGCTCGGGGTGCTCCAGATCTACAGCGCCACCCGCGACACCCACTTTACTGAGGCGTGGTGGAAGCAAGGCATCTGGATCCTGGCCGGCTTCGTGGCCTTGTGGATCGGGACGCTCATCGACTATCACACCTTGCTCGGTCAGGTGGGCGTACTCTATGTGCTTGCGGTTGCCACCTTGATCGCCACATTTGCCGTCGGAACCACCATCTTCGGTTCTCGCCGCTGGATCGGCTCACCCAGCTACCATATCCAGCCCTCGGAATTCGTTAAACTGGTGATAGTTCTCTTAGTCGCACGATATTTGTCGGAGCTCAAAGGCGACCAGCTGGAGTTGAGGGATCTGCTCAAGCTGGGTGGCTTGGTTGCTTTGCCGATGATCCTGATCATGCTTCAGCCGGATCTCGGCACGGCGTTGACGTTCGTTCCGATCCTGGGGATCGGAATATTTTTGGCGGGGTTTCGTTGGCAGTACGCAGTGGCGATCCTGGTGATTATCGCCGTGGTGGCGCCGATCGGCTATTTTGTTGCGTTGAAGGATTATCAGCGGCAGCGGGTGGTAAGTTTTCTGGACCCCAGTCAGGACCCAAAGGGATCGGGCTACCAGGTGATCCAGTCGAAAATAGCGGTCGGAGCCGGTGCGCTTTGGGGGCGCGGCGTTACCAAGGGCACACAAACCCAAGGGCGCTTCCTGCCGGTGCCACAGAAGGATTTCATCTTTTCGGCCTTTGCCGAAGAGCACGGGTTTGTGGGCGTCATCGTGGCGCTCGGGCTGTATTTTTTGTTGCTGATGCAGATCGTTCAGAACGCGCAGACCGCGTCGGACAAAGCCGGGATGTACGTCTGCATGGGCGTCGGGGCCTTGTTGTTGTTTCACGTATTGGTGAACGTCGGGATGGTGGTGGGGCGGATGCCGGTCACGGGCATTCCGCTGCCGCTAATGAGTTCCGGCGGATCGAATA
>Ga0206991_10038_pt1 | contig 35905 bp, 32 predicted proteins | sample Alteio_BWMinCont_9_FD_153286 | JGI IMG/M metagenome (GOLD analysis project Ga0206991, IMG submission 153286) | Enriched cells from forest soil in Barre Woods Harvard Forest LTER site, Petersham, Massachusetts, United States -... | ecosystem: Environmental > Terrestrial > Soil > Temperate forest >...
CCGCGCAGAGGACCGGCTTCTCCAGACTCCGAATCGTGCGGATGAGCGGGTTATAGCTCTCCCGCACGGCGTCACCCAGATCGAGCTGCTCCCCGCCTGATATCGGCATGGCCTCTCCGAGATCCTGCCCGGCGCAGAAGGCGCGCCCAGTCCCCGTCAACAGTACCGCTCGCACCGCCGAATCCCGGCCCGTTGCCTCAAACGCCTCGCGCAGGTCCAGCAGCATTTGCCGGTTGAAGCTGTTCAGGACGTCCGGCCGATTGAGGGTGATTCGCGTGACGCCCTGGTCAGTCTCGGAGAGGATGAATTGCGTGCGCATAGTCGCCAAGTAATCTACATATCCCCCGGGGCATTCACTAGATTTTGTAGACTATGCCGAACGCCTACATCGTAGACGGGATTCGCACGCCAATCGGTAATTTTGGCGGATCGCTCAGCCAGCTCCGTGCGGACGATCTTGCCGCGCACGTCATCACAAAGCTAGTGGAACGCAACCCTAAGATCGATCCTGCCCGGGTGGCCGACGTCATCCTGGGGTGCGCGAATCAGGCTGGCGAGGATAACCGTAACGTGGCCCGGATGGCACTTTTGCTAGCGGGGCTCCCCGTGACCGTGCCAGGTGAGACGGTGAACCGTTTATGTGCCTCTGGCATGTCCGCGGTCGCCCACGCGGCCCGAGCCGCGCGGGTGGGCGAAGGAGACCTCTTCATTGCCGGTGGCGTGGAGCAGATGACGCGCGCACCCTACGTGGTCTCGAAGTCAGCGCAGCCATTCGCGCGGAATGTCGAGATGTTCGACACGACGATGGGGTGGCGTTTCATCAATCCGAAGATGCGAGAGCAGTTTGGCGTCGACTCGATGGGTGAAACCGCGGAAAATGTCGCGGAGCAGTTCGGAGTGTCACGCGGAGATCAGGATACATTCGCGCTGGCGTCGCAATGGAAGGCCGCCGTCGCGTGTGACGCAGGCCGTTTCACGAGCGAGATCGCCGAGGTGCCGCTCCCAGCGGGCCGTAGCAAGACGCTACCACCGTCGTTCATAAAGGATGAGTTCATTCGTCGCGACAGTTCGGCGGAAGGGCTCGCTAAACTCAAGCCCGTCTTCCGAACCGGTGGATCGGTGACCGCCGGTAATTCGTCCGGAATTAACGATGGCGCCTGTGCGCTGTATATTGCCTCCGAAACAGCGGTCAAGGAGTTCGGTGTGCAGCCACTCGCGCGCATTGTCGGCAGCGTTGCCGTCGGTGTCGAGCCACGCATCATGGGGATGGGGCCAGTTCCCGCGGTCCACCAAGTACTGGCGCTGACGAAGCTCACACTCGGCCAGATCGACGTCATCGAGCTAAACGAAGCGTTCGCGGCACAGGGGCTCGCATGTCTACGCGAGCTTGGGATCGCCGACAACGATCCTCGCGTCAACCCCAATGGGGGCGCGATTGCTCTTGGCCACCCACTTGGCATGTCGGGCGCCCGATTGTTGCTCACGGCAGCCCGAGAGCTGGAAAAGACCAGCAAGCGTTATGCTCTCTGCACCATGTGCGTCGGTGTTGGACAAGGGATGGCGACCGTCATCGAGCGCTCGTGAGCGGTTCCACGAAGGACATTTCAGAGGGCACTCCGGCGGGAAACATCTTCGAGTTTGAAGGATTCCGCCCTGTTATCCACGAAAGTGCCTTCGTGCACCCCAACGCGACCGTTACCGGCAATGTCATCATCGGCCGCGATGTCTACATCGGCCCAGGTGCCGCAATTCGTGGCGATTGGGGTGGGATCGTCATCGAAGATGGTTGTAACGTCCAGGAAAACTGCACCGTGCACATGTTCCCCGGTGTGACAGTTATCCTCGAGGAGCGCGCTCATATTGGCCATGGGGCCATTGTGCACGGCGCGCGTATTGGCCGAAATACACTCGTCGGCATGAACGCAGTGATCATGGACAACGCGGTCGTTGGCCCAGAGTGCATTGTCGGCGCGCTGTGCTTCGTGGCGGCGGAGATGCAGATTCCGGCACGTAAAGTCGTCGTAGGAAACCCCGCCAAGATCGTGAAAGACGTGAACGACGCAATGATCGCGTGGAAGACAGACGGGACCGCGTTATACCAAGCGCTCCCCGCGCAACTGCATCAATCGTTGCGCGCATGCCACCCACTACGTGAAATCCCCACCGATCGCCCGTCGCAGCAAACGTCATACCAGACGTGGCACGACACGAGATCGCGAACACCAGAGAGAACAGATAGATGAAGCTATCAAGCTACACCCAGGGTGAGTGGATCAAGGGAACAGGCACTCCTACACCGCTTTTTCACGCCGTAACTGGCGAAAAAGTCGCCGAAGCCACAAGCGAAGGGCTCGACTTCAAGGGAATGCTCGAGTACGGCCGCACAGTGGGCGGGCCGGTACTCCGGAAGATGACGTTCCACGAGCGCGCGGCCATGCTCAAGCAGATGGCCAAATACCTGACGGAACGGAAAGAAGAATTCTATTTTGCGTCCAACGCCACTGGCGCCACCAAAGCCGACTGCTGGATCGACGTGGATGGGGGGATCGGGACGTTCTTTGCTTACTCTAGCAAGGGGAGACGTGAGCTCCCGAACGAAACGTTCCAGATCGATGGCGCTGTTGAAGGGCTCTCCAAAGATGGAAGCTTCGTCGGGCGTCACATCTGTGTCCCGTTGGAAGGGGTCGCAATCCACATCAACGCGTTCAACTTTCCTTGCTGGGGGATGCTGGAAAAGCTCGCGCCCACATTTCTCGCTGGCATGCCAGCGATCGTGAAGCCAGCAACCGTGACGTCATTTGTCACGGAGAATATGGTCCGCGCCATGATCGAGTCAGGCATTCTCCCGAAGGGGGCATTGCAGCTCATCGTGGGTGGCGTTGGCGATCTGCTCGATCACGTGACGTGCCAGGATGTCGTGACGTTCACTGGATCGGCTTCCACAGGACGGAAGCTCAAGACGCACCCCGCCATTGTGGAACACTCGGTTCGCTTCAACATGGAGGCAGACTCGCTCAACTTCTCGATGCTGGCCCCTGACGCCACACCAGGGAGCGAAGAGTTCTATCTCTTCATCAAGGAAGTCACTCGGGAGATGACGGCCAAGGCCGGGCAGAAGTGTACCGCTATTCGGCGGACTCTCGTGCCACAGTCTATGGTCAGCGACGTCATCGCCGCGCTTCAGAAGCGGCTCACAGGTGTCAAGATTGGCGATCCGCACGCCAATGGCGTGAAGATGGGTCCGCTCGCAGGCCGAGGACAAGTGACCGAAGTTGGACGGAGTGTCGAGCTGTTATTGAAAGCTAGCGAGCGCGTGTACGGCGATCCCAACACATTCGAAGTCATTGGTGCCGATCGGGAGAAAGGGGCATTCTTCCCAACGACGCTGCTGTACTGCGACAGTCCCATGACGTACTCCGAGCCACACGCGATCGAAGCGTTTGGCCCGGTCAACACGGTGATGTCATATAGCTCAATCGACGAAGGGATCGAGCTAGCCAAGATGGGACGCGGCAGCCTCGTGGGATCGCTTTTCACCGCTAACGACGACACGGCTCGTACCGTCGCGCTTGGTGTCGCTCCGTATCACGGGCGGTTGATGATCCTCAACCGCCATAGTGCCAAGGGCTCTACCGGCCATGGCTCGCCACTTCCACAGCTCGTTCATGGCGGTCCAGGCCGCGCCGGCGGCGGTGAGGAGATGGGTGGCGTTCGCGGCGTCTGGCACTACATGCAGCGCACCGCCCTTCAAGGATCGCCAACAACACTGACACGAATCTCCAACGAGTGGATCAAAGGGGCCACACAACCCTCGGATCGCATTCATCCATTCCGAAAATATTACGACGAGCTGGAGATCGGCGAGACACTTATCACGCACCGTCGCACGATCACTGAAGCTGACATTGTGAACTTCGCTGGGATCAGCGGCGACACTTTCTACGCCCACGTCGACGACATCGCTGCGAAGGAATCGCTCTTCGGCGCTCGGGTAGCACACGGGTACTTCGTGCTAGCTGCAGCGGCTGGACTCTTTGTCGATCCCGCCCCAGGCCCCGTGCTCGCCAATTACGGTCTCGAAGGGCTCCGCTTCGTCAAGCCAGTCTACATTGGTGACACGATCCACGTCCGGCTCACCTGCAAGCAAAAGACGGCCAAAGATACGCCAGAGGGCAGCGTTCCCCAAGGCGTTGTCGCCTGGGATGTCGAGGTCATGAACCAGAACGATGAATCAGTGGCTATCTACACAATTCTGACACTCGTGCAACGCCAGCCAGCTACTCAACTTCAGTAAGAAAAGCACGAACTCTCGGAAAGAGGGCCGTGATCTGCTCCATTGAAACCGCGCCAATGGAGCCGCGGAACCACCCCGTTTCGCCCGGCAAACCGAACGCTTGAAACGGAACCAGCGCGACACCCGCCTTTTCGAGGAGCAGTGTCCTGATCGTTTCATTGTCTTCGATCACACGCCCGCCAATCCGCCTTCCGCGCAGCCGGAATTGCAGTGAGACGTAGATCGCACCATCCGGATAGATACTATCCACTGGCAGTCCATCCGCCCGCATCGCCGCAAAGGCATTGTAGACCGCTTCGAGACGTTCTCTAACCTTGCGATCCATTTCGCGACGGTACGATTGCACGGCGTCCGCATTTTCCAATAGTTCCGCCACGCCTACTTGTTCGGCGTGTGGCGCCCACGTCCCTACATGCCCAAGCAGCTCACCCATCTTCCGAGCGATCGCGGGAGCGGCGAGCAACCACGCCACTCGAATTCCCGTCCCGGCGAATGCTTTGGACGCGCCATCCATCGCCATCACGTACGGCGCAGACTCGGGCACAACTGCCGCTGCATAGCAGTGCTTGTCATCACGCACACCAAGGGAGCCATAAATCTGATCGTGCAACACAAAGAGCGGCCGCTCCATCCCACCGCGCTCCCGCTGTCTGTTCTCCTCGACTACCGCTTCCAGAATCGCGCGGAAGGTCTCTGGTTCCATCGCCGTTCCAGTCGGATTTCCCGGTGAACACAAACAGATCAACCGTGCGGATCGCAGATAGGGCGTTAGCTGCTCGAGCGTCGGCTGAAAGCCATGCTCGCTCTTGGCCTCCACCATGACTGGTTTAGCGCCAGAGAGCCACAGGTAGGCCTCATTCTGCCAGGATGGTACGGCATATACCACCGTATCCCCAGGCGCGACTACAGTCTGATATGCGCCATAAAGAATGGGCCGGCCTCCACTCGCGATCAGCACAGATTCCACGGGATACCGCACACCACAGGCCCGCTCGACATAGTGGCTTACCCCCTGGCGCAACGATAGCAGACCTGGTGGTGGCGGATAATTTGTCGCGCCCGCTGCAAGCGCCCGCTGAATCCCATGCAGCAACGAGTCCGGAATCGGGAAATACGCCGGATCAAAATCCCCAACCGAGAGATTGACGACCTTACGCCCCGCGGTCACTAGCGCACGTACCTCCATGGCAATCTTAAGAATCGCCGATGGGGGGAGGCCATTCACGAGTGGCGCGAGCGATGCGTCGAGGCGGGTCTGGTCGCCGAAATCCGGAAGGATAGGAGTGGGAGCGGACGGCATCGTCTGTTTATACCGGAAGGAGAGGGTCCGCCAAAGATGAAAGTGGCTTTGGGGAGGCGCAAGCGGTCCACCGACAGCCCGATCAGCGGCCCGTGACCCTCCATGGTGGACCACAATTTGCAAAATAGGGCCATAACTACTCAGGAGTGGACTATGGATATCATTAGCTGGATCATCGTGGGATTGATCGCCGGCTGGGCAACCGGAAAACTCATGCGGGGTGCCGGCTATGGTGTAGTCATGGATATCGTCATCGGGATTATCGGCGCGTTAATCGGCGGCTTCATCATGCGCTCGCTGGGATACGCGGGGCAGGGCGGGATGATTTATACCATTCTCGTCGCGATTCTGGGTGCGGTCATTCTGACGTGGCTCCTTCGCCTAATGACGGGACGACAGCAAGTGTAGAGTCCAACGCGTACATTGGGGCATGGCAAGTTCGCTCTTCTGGCCGGAGTCTGGGGACGATCCGTCCCTAGACTCGGTCCTCGCGCCAACGGTCGACCCTACCGCGTCCGCGGCGCCGGCCGAGCCTGGCGCGCACCCCGTCTCGCTCAAGACGCTCAGTGAAAAGCTGCACACGGACGCTTCGATCCCGTCCATTGGGATCACGGTCTTGGCGATCCTGGCGGTCATCTATACACTGTATTTCGGACACGCCTTCTTCATCCCCGTCGTGTTCGCGGTGCTCCTCAACTTTCTGTTGAGTCCGCTCATTCGTGCCGCACGCCGCATTGGGATCCCTCCAGCCGTGAGCGCCTCGGTAGTGATTCTGGCGACAATTGGTATCCTCGGCATGGGGGCTTACGAGCTCGCTACACCGGCGCAAGAGTGGCTGAACAGCGCTCCGGCGACGCTCTCCAAAGCCGAAATCAAGCTTCACCGCCTCCTTAAGCCGGTCGACCAGGTCACCAAGACCGCCGAGCAAATGGAGAAGGCGACCTCCACGACCAGTGGCAGCAGCAACGGCAGTGGTCCGGCACCGACCGCTGTCGTCGTGCAAGGGCCGAGTATGCGCGCCAGACTGTTCGGGACGACGCAGAACTTGATGGGAGCCGTCTTGGAAGTCTTGGTCCTGCTCTACTTTCTCCTGGCGGGTGGCGATCTCTTCCTACAAAAGTTGATCAAAGTCTTACCCCAGCTGCAAGACAAGAAAACCGCGGTGCAAATCGCGAGGGAGACGGAGTCATCTATTTCGATGTATCTGATGACATCGGCGCTTCTCAACATTACGGAAGGGAGCGTCGTGGCACTCGTCATGTATCTCTTGCACATGCCGGACGCGATTCTTTGGGGGGTGTTGGTCGCGGTCTTTGAGTTCATCCCTTATGTCGGCGCCACGGCGGTCGTGCTGATTCTGTCGGTCGCGTCGCTCACAGTGTTCGATACAGCGGCACATGCGCTGTTGATCCCAGGCGCGTTTCTCATGATCAATTTGTTGCAGGGGAATCTGGTCAGCCCTCTCGTCCTCGGTCACCGCTTGGCGGTCAATCCGGTGGCGATGTTCATCGGCTTGGCATTCTGGTGGGAGCTCTGGGGCGTTGCTGGCGCATTCCTGGCAGTTCCCCTGCTCGCAACGATGAAGATTTTCTGCGATCACATCGATACGCTGGCGCCTATCGGCGAGTTCCTCGGGAGGCGAGACAATGTGACTTGACCGCTGCTCCTCGGGTTGTATTGAGTATACCGATCATCGAGGACAGCGTTGGACAAGCCCGGCACTGCCAAGGCCACGAGCGGGAGTAGACACAACAGCAGGAGTAGACGGAGTGCCACCACATTGGTGTGGGTCGCGAGCATCGTCGCCATCGCATGTTCCGATGGAGCGACATCTCCATCCCTCCATCACCCTCCTCCTCCAGGCTCGATCCAGGTACTCGAACTCACGACGTACGATGGCTCCGGCCAAGCAGTTCACCCCGACGCGGTCATCATACCGGCTGGTTGGGGAGGATTAAGTGCATCCAACCTGGTCGTCACCCCGTACCCTGGGGGGCAGGCTTCCTTCGAGAATCCGTCGGTGTTCATCGGCCAATCGGCGATAGGGTGGGAATGGGAGATCCCCCAAGGGGTTCAAAATCCCATTGCCCGGCCGACCTCCGGAGGGTACCTATCGGATCCGGACGAGCTGTACAATCCCAGTACTAACGAGCTGTGGCTATACTACCGCCAGGTCACATCTCAAAACGAGATTCTCCTGACGCGATCGTCCGACGGGGTTCACTGGGGGGCGCCCATTACGGTAGTCTCGGTCCCCAACCACGAAGCCATCTCTCCAACGGTCGTCCGTATGAGTGAGCAGGATTGGCGGCTCTGGACCGTGAACTCCGGGGTGAATGGCTGCTCTGCCCCGTCCACCACGGTGGAGCTCCGGACATCGACGGATGGCATACATTGGGCATCGCCACAAACCGTATCGCTAGGAGACCAGGGTGACTTCCCCTGGCATTTGGACGTAACATGGGTCCCAGAGCAAAACCAATTCTGGGCACTGTACAACGCCAAGGTTTCGGGGTCGTGTACCACCGGGGTGCTCCGTTTCGCGGTCAGCCAGGATGGTATACACTGGACCACGACGCCAACACCGCTCCTGAGCCGGGGCGTGATCCCCGAGTTCGCTGACATTGTATATCGGGCATCGCTGCAGTATAACGCTGCCAGCGACGCAGTCACAATATGGTATTCTGGTGCAAGATATAGTCAATCGTCCTATGAGTGGCACATTGCTGTCCAACAGATGTCTCGTGCAACGATGCTGGTAAAGGTCACACAAACGCCGTTGGCTATCGGCCCAGAGTTGGATAATGTGCCTGGCACGCTAGCACCACCGCCATTGACCAATGCAACGGCGCCATAACCACAGCGGTCAGTGCGCTCCCGTCAGCAAAGGTGAGACAGCTGGGACAGGAAGGGAAACTGTTGGCGACACGATGAGGAGACTGACTGTGCCCCCATACTCATCGGGTGTCGTCGGCAACCCCGGGATTGGCATCCAATCGCCCCCGTCGCTCCGGAGATGGAGCCGAGAGACCCCGTCGGTGCGGGGGAGCGGTACCCCCCACCACCCCCCTGTTCATCCATCATGACGACCGGCCGCCAATCGGTCAGATCACCTGCAAGGACCACCTGGTGAGCCGTCGGGAGTAAGACGTGCACATACACCACATTGTCAGCGACGTCAACTCGAACAGGCTGGAGCACTATGGCTTCATGTTGGCGCGCGCCTGACGCCACAATCGGCTTCGTGCCATGCGTGAACATGACTGGCCAGTGCACCATCCGAAGGCCGAGCGAGAACACTGGTGTCTGCACCGCCGCATTCCGTGACTCCTGGCGTAGGGCCACAGTCATAGCAGTCCCATCTCCAACGGTTACGTCCGCCGTAGCGCTGATCCAAGCCCCATTCGCCGTCATATCAGCGGTTTCCAGGCCGGCGACCAGGGCTAGGCGAGTCCGCCCATGGTCCCACCCTACCCCGCCTACCGCGTCGGCGGTCCGAACCAAGGCAGCCGACGTCGTCGCCAATGATGACGCTAGGCCAGGCTGGGAGCTAGTTAGGAAGGTGGATGGGACGCTAGCACCCAAGCTGTCGCCGCTCCCACTCATTGGGATAGTGTCTCGGCTCGAGGTATCATGGCTCGCCCTAGCTCGCATGTTCGCCGCGATCCCAACGCTCTGCTCCAACCCCAGCATCAAGGTGAAGTCACCGTGGCGCACCGAGACATGCAAAAGGCCGATGGGGAGTGTCCCCTTTGCGCCAAAGGCAGACGCAGACGCCAGAGAGAGACGCTGTCGTTTCGATGGGGCCAATGCGCCAATGAGTCAGGAGGCCAGCCTGCGCCACATTGAGCAACGGTTCAGCCGCTGATTTGGATACTACGACATCTGATGGTGCTGTTAGCGGCCCGCTTCGCGCCTCTATCTCGACACCAAGCCACCGTGTAAGGGGTCCTGCGCCATTAACCCCGTCGAGAAGAGACCGGCGCATGTCACCACAGACAGACAAAGACGGCCCATCAGATAGCTAGCACAAATCACGGATCGCATTGGCTCAGTCATGGCGCAGGCCGCGATCGTGTCACCGAGTCCCGGAGTCCCCCCACACCTCCACTACTAAATGGCGCTTGCGAGCGTAGTGGATCGAGCGGAACAGCCTGACGAACCCGATCCGCCAACGCGGCATTGGGCGGGGTTCCTTGTAAGATGTCACTCACCACACGAGCCCGCAACGCTTGGACCGAGACATCTGACCGATCGTGCACCATCAATGCCGCCAGTGCGGTACTGGCTTGCAGAGGTGCCACGCCATACGTGGTCAGATCAGCCAACGCGACAAGTGGCTTAGCGATCGACCCACTCGATCGCGCAGTCCGGATCTGCCGTAGCGCCGAGGCTGGTGCCCCAGCTACCATCGCCTTGGCACCAGCCTGGATCTCCGTAGAGGACGCAGACGGCCCCAACGTCGTACTCGCATCACCAAGGGCTGCCGCAAAGTTCCGCGTTACAACGACGATTCGGGGACCAGGAACGTCCCGCCGTACCCCTTCCCGGACTCGCAACGCCAATGCTACCACCGGTAGTCCCCGTGCGGAGGCACTATCCAACACACGCCACACCAAGACGGCGGACTCCGCATCAAGCCCTTCAACCGCAGGAGCGCTTACCGACGAAGTTGGCGACAGAACCGGCTGACCGGAATTTTTTGGCCGCGCCGAGGCAACCGAAGATGGAGCGAGCGCATCCGCTCCGGTTATAGAATCCATGCGAGATCCTGGAGTCGGACCTGCGACAGCGGATGCGCTTTGCAGTGCTGGTGACCCTGGACCAGGTGACATAGATCCATGTAGTGGCACATGAGCAGTAGGCGGCGCCGTCTGCTCATGTGCTTGCCGATTGATAGAGGACCCATCTCGCTTGCCTAGCACTTCCGCATGTTTCAACAGAAACGCCTCCCGGTACCGGCTCCCTAGCCGGGTCAATGCCACCTGAAGGGCGTCGGTGAGACGCTCCGGCGGATACGACGCCTCCTCATCCTCGGCGTCATCCGCCGATTCAGCTGCGATGCGGTCTAGCCGGCCGTCGCTCACGAACCGGAGCGCTCGCCGGCGCTGGACCAGGAGGGTCCGACACCGATTGGCCAGAATACAGAACAGCCAAGCCCGGAATCGTTTCTGCTCTTGGTACCGTTCCAATCCCCGTAACACCCGAAAAAAAGTGTCCTGCACCACGTCTTCCGCGTCGGTGCGATCCCCAATCATTCGATACGCAAAGCGCCAGCAGTCATCGTAATAGCGCCCAACTAAGCTGGAGGCAGCTTCACGATCACCTGCGCGGATCTGGGTAATCAGGCCGGCGTCGGTCATACGCTACTATGGTAACCTCGGATTACCTACGGGGTCACATTTGCTGAGGACCTGTGAACAGCCTCTACACCACTCGCTTGGTATGAGGCTCCGGACAGTCGACCTGGTACCCTTTCACCGTCATCGCCCCTTTGAAAGTATCTTGTGCATCAGGTTCACCGTGCACGAGAAAGACGGAACCCAACTTAGGCGACTGGGCTTTAACGCCATCGAGCCAGCGTGCCAACTCCATGCGATCAGCGTGGGCACTATATCCATCGATCACCTCGACGTGTGCTCGAAGCTCCACATCTTCACCGTAAATCCGGAGTATCGGCTGGCGCTCCACAATGCGCCTTCCTAACGTCCCTTCGGCTTGGAACCCGACGATTAGGATCGTGTTCCTAGGGTCTGGTGCACCGTGCTGGAGATGATGCAGAATCCGTCCAGTCTCGACCATCCCCGATGCGGCGACAATGATTATCGGCCCCTGCGCGACATTCAGTGCCTTAGACTCACCAACCGTTCGCGTAAAGTGGACAGGGTTGAAATGAAAGAGATTTTTGACCTCACCGACCAACGGCTCCCCATGATCGAACAGTTCCGGATGGAGCTCGAAGACCGTGGTGACATCGATGGCCAGTGGACTATCGACGTAAATGGGAATTTCGGGAATGGCCCTCTCGCGGAGCAGTCCGTGCAGGTTGTACAGCACCTCCTGGGTCCGCCCCACCGCAAACGCCGGAATCATCACTCGCCCACCCCGGGCAGCGGTCTCCCGTACAATTTGCGCTAACTTGGCACGTGCCCCGTCCACCGACTCATGATCCCGGCTGCCATAGGTGGACTCCATAATCACCGTATCAGCCTGCGAGGGTAGCACGGGATCCCGGATAATCGCCAGTCCAGTTCGGCCGATGTCACCGGAGCAGACCAACCTTTTGGTCAGCCCTCCTTCTTTTACATCCAACATGACTGACGCGGAGCCTAAGATATGGCCGGCGTCCACGTAGGTACACCGGATGCCGGAAACGACGTCGAAGGGCTTATCATACGGCACCCCCACGATCAACGACTGGGTGCGTGTCGCCTCCTTCAGTCCATACAGCGGTTCAATAGCGGTTTGATGCCGTTTGGCAAGGTGCTCCGCATCACTTTCCTGAATGTGCGCGGAGTCTGCCAGCATGACAGCACAGAGATCTCGGGTTGCTGGTGTAGCGAAGATCGTCTTGCTATAGCCGTGCTTCACGAGAAAAGGGAGCCGCCCTGAGTGATCGATATGCGCGTGTGATAGGACGATCGCATCGATCTCATTGATAGGGACCGGTAGCTGGCGATTCTTGGCCGCAGCATCACTCCGCTTCCCCTGGAACATCCCGCAATCGAGCAGGATCGTCTTGCCACCAGCGCGCACAATATGACATGAGCCCGTGACCTCTCGGGCCGCACCAGCGAATTCGAGCTCCATGTGTGTTGATTTACGGGTTAGTTGCCTTCGATTTCAGTAGGCCGATGGAAGAGAATCACCAGCCGATGCTCATCCTGGCTCATCAAAGCCGGCTCCCACCCGCCACGACTGCGTTCATTCAGCAGATCCGTTAGGGTATCTTCATCGTCATGCGTGTGCCGAGTGAGTTTGACGACCACTGCTTGGTATTCTTTCATGAGGAAGAAATGAAGCGTCAAACCTCACGATTATCAACAGGCGAATAGTTGTCCACAGTCAAACACCTTCTAAACAGACGTATTAGGACAACGTCAAGCGCTTCAGGTAATCGGTTTAGCCAAAACCATCCCCTCGGGAACTAAGGGAGAGGAGGAGGCGAGAGCCCGCTCGAACGCCCAAGCGACGTGACACCAAGCGGTATGCAGGAGGAGCTCAGCAACCGTGTAAGGATCCGCTCCTCGCCAGACTGTGACATCCGCGGCAGCTTCATATTTTCTCCAAGCCAAAGAGAAACGACCGTACACGCGGGGACACGTGGCCTGCCGCCCAGATAGGTTCGCGCTCCGACAGACTTAGGCATCACCAGCTCGATAGCAGCCATGCTGGACTACCCGTTCAGGAGCAAGTAGCCACACTCTAACAATTGTATTCCGCATCAACTACTTCCTTACCAATTAGTTACGCAGTATTTTCGAGGCCGATGCTGATCAATCTGGTCCCCGACTTTTTTGCTGTCTTAGACAGCACCGATCGCGTCGCTGCCTACCTCCAGTACTATGCCGCTCACCGCCGTTTCCTTGAGCCGTACTGGACCAACTACGTCCTTGATCCCAACGGACCTCACTTTTCGGAAGTCGTCCGCGCGACAGCACATGCGTCACGGACCGATCTCCACAACATGCTCAACCGGGTGGATATCGTCACCCTAGCCCGAGCTGCCGAGAATGAGAGCCGCCGTGTTCTAGAGACCGACGTCGATATCGACGTAGTCCTCATGGTGGGTGTCGGCGCCGCTAACGCTGGCGAACTTGTAATCGATGGTCGTGGCGCGGCATTTGTCGCTATCGAGCACTTCACCGGTGAGCCGAACCCCGAGACTAGCGCACTTGGCCTCGAGCCAGAGCTTCTGCCGTTATGGCTTGCCCACGAAGTGGCTCATGCCGTTCGATACACGTCGCCGAATAGCCGGAGCGAGCTACGCCAGCTCATCGCCGAAGCTGGTGGATATTACGATTATTGGGAAACCGGCCGCCGCGCCTCGCTCCGCGAACTGATCATCAACGAGGGGATCGCCGTACAGACCAGCCGCGCCGTCAGTCCAGGGCACGCGGCGTGGGAATACTTCGGATACGGGCGCCGCGAATTTGCCCGTGTCCGTGAAGCAGAACCCTTCATTACGCGCACCGTAGCCAAGCATCTCGACCGGGCGGGACTTGGCTTACGGTTGCGCTACCTCTCCGGCGGTATGAGTGAGGAAGCACGAACTGTCGAGCGTCACGTCATCCCAGAGCGTAGCGGATACTTCGTAGGCGCCAAAATGACCGAGGCTGCAGTCACAACCCATGGCCTTCCTTGGGTCGTCCGTGCTAGCGCCGCAGAAATTCTAGCTATCGGCCAGAGCACTGCAGTAAGCGCATAAACATAGAGCCAGCCAGTGGCAGGGTAAAAATATCAGGGGGTCGATCGGGCATTACAGAATGTGTAGCCCGATCGACCCCCTGATATTTTTACCCTGCCACTTACCGATGAACATGCTTTCGGGATCCTAGTTCTCGCACAAACATCTGTAAGGCGTACTGAAACCCGCCACGTTCTCTAAGTTGCTCCGGCCCACAATTCAAATACCGTCGTACCATATTTCGTAAGGACGTCCCACTAATGAAGTGCAGCTCGCGAGCAACCTTTTCCGTCGATCGTGTCGTATCTTCCAACATCCGTGCTGCGACCAAAACTCTCATCCATCCGATAATCCGCGCCGGGGGTGGCAACTGCGCAAGTTGCAGCCAATTTGACAACGTTTTCCGGCTCCTCCGCATTCGAAGGACCGCACCTTCAACATCCACTGCATGTCGCGCATGTTGAATACAAAAACGGAAGAACTCCCACAAATGATCCGGCACGAATTCCCGGATCGCAACCTCAATCTGGATAGTAGCGTCAGTCGACGTTCCGAGGTCAGCGATCTTATTGGCGATACGGTCAAGATCATCAAAATCATCCAAGATAATCTCCGACACTCCAGCACGCGCCACAGCTAGAACATCCCGCATACGCTGTGGCGAGAAGTTCACATAGCCAATCACCGGTAACGATGGCCATGTGGCGTGGAGCTGCGAGATCAAATCAACAACCAACGGTCCACTCCGATCCGCACGTCCCCGCATATCAACCACTAACGCCATAACATTGTCGATGTGTAACTTCTTCCGGGCACTCTCAAGCCCATCGAACCGTCTTACGAGACACCGGTTTCGAAACGCGAGCGCCAGGCGACGAGTCATCGTCTCATCAGACAGAAAGACGGCTACGATCTTCATACGCTTGATTTTACGACCCTTAGCGCCTTCCCGATAGACCTTTCTTGGCATAGGACCCCACAGAGTTACTTGCCAATACAGAACGTCCCAAATAGGCGATCCAACACGTCTTCCACATCGACCGTCCCAATCATCTCTTCAAGCGCATGCACAGCTGCCCGTAAATGGACCGCCGCGACAGAGGCGGGGAGGTGCCCCTCTCCCCATACCCGTCGAAACGCATCAATTTCACCCCGCGCTATACCCACAATGTACCGATGTCGTTCCCTCGTCAGGATAGGGGCATCCACTGCTAGCGGTCCGTGCCGAGTGGTAAGTGCCATTTCAACCGCTTCGAGCAACGTGGGAATCCCATCACCAGTTAGCGCACTCACTTGGACCGCAATTTCAGACTGCCCAACGTCTCCCTTAGTCCGGACATGAATAATCGCCGCAGCGGTCATACCCACGATATCGCCAATCGTCTCAAGAACCTGCGCATCTGAATCGCCACAGGCGAGCACAACGTCAGCCGAGGCAAGGTACTTTGTACTCACCTCAATCCCAAGTTGTTCGACTGTATCCTCCGTGTCTCGGAGGCCAGCGGTGTCTACTAACCGCACTGGCCATGGGCCAATGTCAAGAATCGCTTCGATGGCATCCCGGGTCGTACCAGGAATATCAGTCACAATGGCGCGCTGTGCCCCTAAGAGTGCATTGAAAAGCGACGATTTCCCAACATTAGGTGCACCGGCGATCACGATAACAGCGCCAACACGAAGCAACTCTCCCGTTGGCACAGTAGCAAGGAGTTGATCCAACTGGCAGAGCAACTCATCAATAGCGTGAGCGACACGATCCCGTGAGATTGGTCCATCATCTTCTTCAGGGAAGTCAATGTCATAGGCGATGAGTGCTTCCAAGCCGATAATCATCTCCCGTAACGTGGTGATACGTCGAGATAAGCCACCGTCCAGCTGCTGGAGCGCCATGCGATGCATCGCTCGCGAGTTAGCGTCGACCAAGTCTCCAATCGCTTCAGCCTGAATGAGATCCAGCTTGCCGTTCAGGACAGCACGCCTGGTAAACTCACCGGGGAATGCGTCCCGGACCCCTGACTCTATCAACGCCGCGACGACCAACACTGGGACTACCCCACCACCATGCGTGGCAATTTCCACCATATCCTCACCAGTGAACGACCGAGGTTTGGAGAAACGTGTGACCAACGCCCGATCCAGCTCAGTACCCTGGCCATCCACAATCGTACACAGTGTTGCCTGTCGGTCCTTCGCCGGCCATGGCGTTATGTGCCGTTGGGCAACCTCATGTGCTCGATCTCCGGATAACCGGACAATAGCGATCGCCCCCCGGCCTGGGGGTGTTGCGATCGCAGCAATCGCATCATCGGTGAAGAGAATAGGACCCACTCTAAACTATTTAGTATCATCGCGTTACTAATACACGCAATGTCCAACGTTGGCTACGTAGCCCGTTTCGCTCGTTCACGGGCTAGCATCCACTGCTGCGGTAACGCCGCTAGGTTCTGCACCGCGTAGTAGAGATTGAGCCCCGATGCTGCCCGAACCAGAAAGACGACAAACATAACCGGCATCATGTAACTCATCATCTTGGCTTGCGGATTGGGAGGCGAGTTTCGCATCCCAATCCACGAGAGGAGGAACATCGAGACGCCCATGATGAACGGCAAGATAAAATACGGATCCCGTGAGGAGAGGTCCGTCAGCCATAAGAAGGAGACGCCACGAAACTCAATAGTATTCCGGAAGACGAAGTACAGTGCAAAAAGCACTGGCATTGGCAGGAGCATCGGCAAACAGCCCAAAAGTGGTGACAAGGGACTCATACCATGTTCACTGTACACCTTCATAATCTCGGTGCGTTGCTTCTCAGGATTGTCCTTGTACTTATTCTGAATCGACTGCAGTTTAGGCTGTAGCTCCTGCATCTTGAGCGACGATCGCATGGCACCCTGGTTCAATGGCCAGAGAACGAGCCGGACTAACACCCCTAATAAGACCACAACCAACCCATAACTCAATGCCAGGCGCTCGTGCATCCACAACACTAGCTGTGTCACTCCGAAGGCGATCGGTTGCATCACCCCACGGAAGAACGCCCACCCGTAAGGGTTTACCTCATCGAAATTGCGTCCAAGATGCTCCAAGCGTCGCAATGATTGCGGCCCAGTGTAGAGATCAAAAGCAAACGTGCCATCATGAATGGGCACGGCGACAGTGGCTGCTGCATTCGTTGCGACTTTCGATGTTCGTGCACCGCCAACAAAGGTCGCTTCGCTTAGCAGACTCCCTTGTTTCGGAGCGAGAAGCCCAACCACAAAGTACTTCGACTTGGCGGCAACCCAACTTAGCGGTTCAACAATTGGCGTCTGTTCCCCAGGATCGAGTGACCGGAAGGCAATATTCTTGGCCCCTTCTCGCTTCGAGAAGTAGGCATACGCCAAGTAATTCCGGTCATCTGCGGTGTCCGACTCCGTTACTGGAAACGTGGTTGGCAGGTTGACGACAAAAGCCCCACTTTTTGCCCCAGCAACTATTCCGCTGACATGCACCGTATAGCTATCCGGAGCAAAGACATATTGAATGGAAACCGATGGGATCGCCGAAGTAGCAGCCCCGGTTTGATAAGTCAGGATATTACCCTGTTGGGTCATGGAGAATGGCGTGGCACTCAAGTCCACAGCCGTCCCTTGATTGGCAATGACTTGATACTTCAAGATCGGCGTTTCGGGAATTGCCAGATTTACTTTTCCGCCTACACGTGACCTGTTCTGGTAAGCATTCATGACCAGAGAGACAGGAGCGGCACCGACACTGCTCATCACATATTTAGCACCACTATCAGGACGACCCATGACAATCGTCGTCTCCGCACGAACAGCCTGGGCAGTGGCTACTTGAGGAGCATAGACAGAAGCGCCAAGAACCTTACTCATCGTAGGTGTCGCCGATGGCGTAGCCCGCGTTGGGATCGTGGTTATTCCAGTAGCCAGAGAATTTGTCGAAGCCGCGGTGCTATCGGTTGTTTTGGATATACGCGCCGCTTTCGTCGGAAATAACAGCTGGACCCCAAAGATCACAGCGACTGACAACGCCAATGCCAACAAAAACCGTCTGTTATCCATGTTTGATTACGTGTTTACGGGACGGGATCGAACCCACCCGGTCGAAAAGGGTGACACCGCAGCAGACGCCGAAGGGCAAGCAACCCACCCTTTCGCGCTCCGTACTTCTCAAGTGCTTCCACCGCATAGTGCGAACAGGTAGGATAATACCGGCATGTTGGTCCTAGAAGCGGGGATAGTGCAACCTGATACCCACGAACTCCTAAACAGAGGACCTTGACGACAAAGGTAGACCATTGTCCTCGCACCATAGTAGCCGAGTGTAGACAGCCATCATGTCTAGCGACTTGGTTCATCATTCAATCAGCCGTTTAACAATCGAGGTGTCAGACGCTTCGCAATCTGGCTGACATCTCCCGCTAAAACATCAAAGGGGACTTCATACGCATGCGGCATGGACCGAATGTACACGTCATAGGGCGGAATTATCGGCAATATTATAGTACGCACAAGCTCTCGGAGTCGCCGCCGAAGCTGATTACGCTCTACAATCGACCGTTTGTACTTCGGCACGATGATTCCCACTCGCGCATATGCAAACGGGGAAGTGACCACCCGGACATCTAAATGTCCAGTTTTGATCCGCTTCCCCATCCGTTTAACGCCTTCAATCTCCACCGCACGTGATAACCGCTGTGCGTGCGAGAACGTCTTACGCGCCGGCGTATTTCGACGGTAGCTGTACCGTTAGCTGCTTCCGCCCTTTCTTCCGGCGACGCGCCAATACTTCACGTCCCCATCGGGTCGACATTCGCTCACGGAAACCGTGTGTCTTAATCCGGCGCTTGTTCCGCGGCCGATATGTGGGCTTGCCCATAAGTCCTCTTGAATTCCTGAATTCGCTGAAACAACACACTGGCGCTCATCATGCGCCGTCTTTTATAAAGAGCCGCTAAATATAGCTACATCAACAACATAGGTCAATCAACCTCATCTTGCGTCGTATGATAGAAGATTGACTTATCCACATTTTGATCATACTTTGGCCTGCCCCAATGGAGTCACTCGATCTCACCCCAGCTGATATATGGACTCGTCTTCTCAACCGGGCAAAGCTCGATTTGCCAGAGCAGACATTTCGGACATGGCTTGAGCCTACAGAAGCGCTCAAGCTAGATGGGGACACATTAATCATTGGGGTACCAGATCAGTTCGCAGCAGACTGGAATGATACGAAGCACGCTCATATTCTAGCTGGATACGCACCGGTAGCACTCGGACAGCCGATCAAAATAGTTTTCCAAGTACATGAGGAACGCAAGAATCGACCACAGATGGACCTCTTCGTAGCACCGAAGCCCGAAGGACCATCTATAGCATCGAAACAGACCGGCGCTTCCAGCACGTCACTGAACGACAGATATACATTCGCCCAGTTTGTCATCGGGAAGTCCAACGAGCTGGCTGCGGCTGCCGCGCACGCTATCGCACAGGCACCTGGAAAAATTTACAACCCGTTTTTCATCTACGGCGACACTGGACTCGGCAAGACGCATCTCATGCAAGCGATTGGACATGCAATTTGTGAACGTGAGCCACACACAAGAATCACATTCGTCGGTGCTGAGCAGTTCACAAATGAGATGGTCCACGCCATTCAAACCCGTACAAACTCCGAATTTCGACGCCGCTACCGAGAAACTGACCTCCTACTTATCGATGACGTACAGTTCTTGAAAGGGAAAGAGTCCACCCAAGAGGAATTTTTCCACACATTCAACGCACTATACGAAGCTGGCCGACAGATCATCATCACTAGTGACCGGCCACCATCTGAAATCGGAGGGCTTGAAGCACGGCTGGTCAGCCGGTTCCAGTGGGGAATGGTCGCCGATATTGAGCTTCCCGATTTCGAGCACCGAATTGCCATTCTCCAGCAAAAAGCACAACAGGATGATCTCGAGACGACTATTCCAGAAGATGTCATCCGTTTCGTCGCTGAACATGTCCGGTCCAGCGTTCGTGAATTGGAAGGGTCAATCATCAAACTGCTGGCCTATGCTTCGCTTCGCCATAAGCCGGTGACCATTGAGGTCGCCCGGGAAGCATTACGTGACCGTCTGCGGTCGTCCGAACTCAGCACATCGGAAGGAGGAAGTGCCGGGTTAACTGTTCAGGTCATCCAACAGATCGTCGCTAAGGAGTGGGGAATCACGGTCGATGGCCTCCGTTCAAAAACCCGGACTAAAACACTGACAGTTCCCCGGCAAATCGCCATGCATCTGACCCGAGAGATGCTTGGCTTGCAACTTGTGGAAATTGGCTTGGCCTTTGGAGGACGAGATCACTCGACAGTGATCCACAGCTTGGAAAAAGTCACCGAAATGGCTCAAGCAGAACCACAGACGTGGGAACGGATCAACCGGGTTCGCGGAATGTTAGAAAGCCTCAGGATATGAACATTACGGCCAATCAACCATGTGCAAAGAACGTGGTTAACGTGACGAATCGAAATCCACCCCTGTGTATAGCTGGTGAAATCGTTGGTTATCCACCTCACGTCCACACCCACAAAAACGATGGAAGTCGTTCTTTTACCATCAGTTAGCTAATCTCTCCACGATTCCACACCCCCCTACTACGACGACTAAATTTCTATATCATATAGGTTGTTTATAGGGACCCCAATTCATCCACACTTCCCAGATAGGATCCCCGGATGCGCTTTACGATCTCTCGTGAGAAGCTCCAAGAAGGGCTCAACGCCGTCTCAGCGAGCATTCCCACGAAGACCACGCTCCCTGTCTTAGCGAATATCCTCGTCGAGACTACCGATCGAGGCATTCGCCTGTCTGGGACTGACCTCGACATCGCCGTCAGCACGGAAGTCACAGCTGATGTCGATGATGCGGGAGCAGTCACCATTCCCGCCAAGAAGCTTGGCGAGTTGGCAAGGGAACTCCCCCCAGCGCCGGTGAAAATCGCCGCGCTTGGAGAACAGCGTATTACGCTTGAATGCGGACGCTCCAAGTTCAAATTGCTGGGTCTCCCCAGGGATGAGTTCCCGACCTTTCCTATCGTGAAGTTCAACGAAAGCTGGCGCATCAGGTCCGGCGATTTGCAGAAACTGATTGCCTCAACGGCCTTTGCGGTGTCGAATGAAGAAAGCCGCCCAATTCTCAATGGTGTGCTCTGGGAACTCCGGCCGGAGCAGATGCGGATGGTGGCAACCAATGGCCATCGGTTGGCGAAGATGGAGACCCCTATTCAGGCGAGCAACGCGCCGGCAAGTGACCTGATCGTGCCGCCTAAAGGGCTGGAGCAGGTACGCCGCCTCTTTCCCGCAGAGGAAGAGTTGGAGGTGGCACGTGGCGATAGCCACATTGGATTTCGCTCCCCATTTACCTCGGTCTTCACGCGTCTCATTGAAGGGCCATATCCGAATTACGATCAGGTTATCCCGCGGGACAATGATAAATTCGCGATTGCCGACAAGAATGCCTTGGCGAGTGCTATTCGTCGTATGTCGGTTATGGCCAGTGATCAAACTCATCGGATCCGACTGTCGTTCAACTCTGGGATGATCAAATTCAGCGTGACGACCCCGGATCTTGGTGAGGCCCAAGATGAGCTTCCAGTCAGGTATACGGGTGATCCGCTAGATATTGGCTTTAACGCCAGCTATCTGCTCGAGATCCTTCGCTTTATCCCAACGGAAGAGGTCAAGCTGACGTTTAGAGCCCCTGAGCGGGCCGCAACACTTGAACCGGAAGGGTGGAGTGACCCGGCGACATATATGTGCCTGGTGATGCCATTACGGCTGATGGATTGACGTTCCAGGACTGGTTAGGGAGTCTTCGTTAGGGCGATGTGCTCGGTGACGTATTGGAGAAAGTGGGCAGTTTGACCGGAGGTCGTAATATCGAGTCTTGTCACCTGGCTATTAGTCGATCCTAGAAGCACTCCAGAGGTGATATCTAGGTAAAAATTCATTGTGCCACTGCCACTCGCTGCTAGTGAGACTTGATGCTGTCCTTCATTTCCTGCTCCCTGAGCGGCAAGTATGTCGGTACGCTTGACGTGTAACGCTTTGACCCCCTCATACAGAGTATCGTGTGATACGGTGTAGGTGTACGTAGCCTTGACTGTAGTGGGAATTGGGCCTCGGCAACCTGTCGTCACTGACGAATCGTTCCACATGGAATCGGCGGTGAGTTTTGTAGGGATTTTTGGGAGAAGCTGTTGCGCTCGTGTTACGAGTGCTGCCACTGTGTCGCAGGTGACTGACGTTGATGGAGGTGGGTCGATGACTTGTACGTCCCCGTTAGTCATAACGGCGATGCTAGCTAGCTCCGATACCGCCGGAAGGTCCCGTTTGACGGTTGTATCAGTTTGTAATGCGATTTTGGCCGTCGTGGTGATCGTATATTGGTATTTCCCTGGGGCATATACGAATTTCCATGGCCCTTTGGTGTTATCCGGAGTATGTACGCCAGACCCTGGACTAGCCACCACTGCTGGCACGTTTGCCGCTGGTTTTGAGGGTATCGACGGTGTGGTCACGACCAGTGGCTGAGTGGCACAGGCCAAGGTACCGTAGCTCAAAATGATAGAGAGGGATACTGTAGAGAACCGTTTCATTGGAGAGAAAGAGATAGAGCCCTGTCCCCAGGGCTCTATCAAAAATAGCCACCAGCCTATAAGCCGGGTTCTGTGCGGTGGATACCGCGACGGTCATTTCTCTCGGCGTACGGTCACCCGGACGCTCTAGCAGTCTACCCGCGGCGTCTTGATCGGAGTGAACACTCCTCGCCGCCTATTTGACCTTGCTCCCACTGGGGTTTACCGTGCCGTTCATGTTGTCATGAACGCGGTGAGCTCTTACCTCGCCTTTTCACCCTTACCCGTGCTTTCGCGCAGGCGGTCTATTTTCTGTGGTCCTGTCCGTCACTGGCAACTTTCGCCACCAGTGCCCAGGAGTTACCTGGCAGTGTGTCCAACGGAGCCCGGACTTTCCTCGAAATGGTATCGTATAGATACTATTTCGCGACCGTCCAGCTAGCAGCCACTAGTAAAGTAATGGATTGGTGACGCCGTGGTGACGCGAAGTCATATCCTCTCGGTGTGTCATTCTTTTTCTCCGAGGACTCTGCCGACAACATGTGCTACACTGGAAAGGGCCGTCGTGACGTGACGGCAACAACAATGGCACCGACGATGGTAGCCACGGTACTTACCCCGATTGAGCAGATCCGTGTCGATGTCGCCGCTCAAGGGGTCTATAGCACCTTACACCGGACGTCAATCGACGATGTTCTAAACGATCTTCGTGGTCAACGGGCGGAAGCGGTTCTGCTCTCAGCGTCTCGGTATGATAGCCGCTCCTCGGCGCGAATGGCCGAAATGGTTCGGGAATTTCCACGGATCCCCACATTTGCCTTGCTATCTGATGTGCAAAGGTCAACTCCACAGTCGGTGCATGCGCTCGGCCAGATTGGTGTCCGTACATTGATCGATGTCAGACAACCATCCGGTTGGATAGCCCTACGCCACCGGCTGATGGAGGAGCAAGCTAATGACGTCCAGCGACTTGCACTTGGCGTGTTGAATCTGGATTTGGTAGGAGCTCCAGCTGACTGTTGGCAGTTTTTCGAACTACTCTTTACACATCGGCCGCACATTGCATCGGTACGACAAATGGGACGAGGTATGAATATCCTTCCGACCACACTCATGAGTCGGTTTTACCGGGCGCAGCTCCCCTCCCCGAAGCGGTACATTGATATTGGTCGGCTCATCCGAGCTGCTCGGCTGCTGGAAAATACCGGGCTTTCTGTTACAACCGTTGCAGGCCAGTTGGATTATTCGTCGCCACAGGCGTTTAGCCGACATGTACGCTGTCTCTACGGCATCTCGCCTGTCAAGTTTCGTCAACAATTTACTGGGGAATCGATGTTACAGCGGTTTCGTGAGGAGTTGATTCTCCCTTATGCTGATATCCTCCGGGTCTTTCATCCTGTCGAAGCAAATCCAGGGTGGATCCCTAAACTAATGGTTCCGTCATTTACGCCGAAGCTGGCGGCATCTTCGCTACGATCTGCGTCGCGGTCGTCAGCGTCACTACTTGGTATCCTGCCTCTTCAATCATAGCCCGTCCCCCTTCTTCACGGTCTACCAACGCGATCACGCCAACTACAGTAGCTCCAGCTGCTGTCACAGCCTGGATCGCCTTTAATGCTGACCCTCCACTGGTAATCACGTCTTCTACGATTGCTACACGGTCGGTGGCGGCAAATGGCCCCTCGATCAGCTTCCCTGTTCCATGTGCCTTAGCCTCTTTTCGGACGGTAAACGCACGAATCGGGCTGTTAGTGAGCGCACTGGCATAGGCAATCGCGTATGATATGGGGTCAGCACCTAGAGTGAGCCCGCCCACGGAATCTGGATACCACCCAGCTTGCTGGAGCGCTGCCAGCCCGAGTGGACCGATCACGGCTAGCCCTTCAGGGCTCATGGTCGTGATTCGAGCATCGATGTAGAGTGTCGACTGTGCCCCCGAGGCGAGTGTAAATTGTCCATGTCGGGCCGATCGAGTCGCGAGGAGCTGAACGAGTTTGTCGTGGTCAGTCATAGCCGAACAATATATTGTCTCACCATTAGCCGGAACTGTGCTAGCACAACTGCAGGTCCACCTTGGATGGGTCGCCGGTCTCGCTATTCTCATTGGCGCTACGCTTGCCCTCCGCTATGAGCGCCGACAGGCCCGCCAGCTTACGGAACGGTCTAAAGAGCTCGAGCATCTGTCGTCTGAACTGCTGCGGGTGAACAAGATGAAGAGTGAATTTCTTGCCAATGTCTCGCATGAGCTACGAACGCCGCTCAACGCGATTGTTGGTTTTGCGGATCTTCTCCGAGATGGGGTGTATGGTGAATTAACGCCTCGGCAAACGGGCCCCATCCGGCGTATTGAAGTGTCTGCGAATCATCTTCGCCATCTGGTCGATCAGATTCTTGATCTGGCGAAAATGGCAGCCGGTCGGCTCGAAGTACATGCGGAAACGATTGATCTCCGTCCGTTTATCCTGGATGTCGCTAGCGAAGTCGAGCCATTGGTCGGCGAAAAGAAGCTGCACTTATCGCTTGCGATTGGTGCCTCCATCCCTAGAGTCACGACCGATCCAACACATCTCCGGCAAATCTTGATGAATTTGATCGGGAATGCTGTTAAATATACGGAGGAGGGGGGGATTATCATCCGGGCACATGTCGAAAATGCGGATGATCCTACGGTTCCTCTGAACCTTCGCACTCCCTCGGATGGAGCTACGAATCGTCTTCATCCCTGGGTGGTGCTCCAGGTGGTGGATACTGGGATCGGAATTGCCCACACGTACCACACGCGAGTTTTCGAGGAGTTCGAGCAAGTCAACGCTGGACCTCGGGGGGATTCTATTACTCGGGGGACGGGACTTGGTCTTCCTATCTCTCGCCGATTGGCCCGTCTGTTGGGCGGGGATCTCACTTTGGAGAGTGTGCTAGGAAAAGGGTCGACGTTTACGATCTGGCTGCCTGCCAAGGTGGTTTAGGAGTTTCTTCAGAATTCCTGGCTCCTTGGTAGGGAGCTTGATCGCTCGTTGGAGTTCAGTCGCGAATTCTTGCACTGTTGGGTATCGGTCACGTGGGGATCTTGCTAGTCCACGGGTAATGACCACCTCGACATCGGAGTGAAAAATGAGTCCCTCCTTAGCCTGGTTCAGTGGGATAGGGGGCATGGTCAACAACTGAGTGAACATTTCACGTGGCTGTTTCGCCGAATAGGGGAGTCCCCCTGTCAGCAGAAAGTATGCGATTGTCGCGAGGGAGTACTGGTCGGCGGCTGAAGTCACAATTTCCCCAGACAATGTCTCTGGAGCGACGTACATTAGCGTTCCCACGAAAAATCCAACTCGGGTAAGCCGGTCCTCAGCAGGCGCGGTAGTGTCTGCGGCGATCCCAAAGTCGAGTAACCTAGCACGCCGAGTCGACGGGTCATAGACGATATTGTCCGGCTTGAGATCCCGGTGTACAATATTTTGACAGTGTGCCGCTTCCACCGCGCCTGCGACCTGTGTGACAACCGCCGCAGCTTCGGTGGGAGCGAGTGGCCCGTTGCGTTTGATGTACTTCTCGAGGATCTCCCCTGGTGCCCACTCGGTGGCGAGAAAGTGAAGGTCGCCATCTACCCCAGGAACATCTGACGCGACACCGGTCTCGATTGTCCTGACGACGTTAGGGTGGCTAACCCGGGATCCGTACTCAGCCTCCCGGATAAATCGCGCGATTGCCGTTGGGTCTTGCCTCAACCGCTCCCGGAGAAGCTTGAGCGCCACCCGTCCATGTACGGGATGATGTGCCTCGTAGACCGACGAAGTCCCTCCCTCGCCGACCTCCCGATCGATCGTGTAACCGGCGACTATCGTACCGATCAAGTTTTCCCGAGCCACGTGGCGAACCTAACAAAAATGGAGAGAGGAAAACAGGGGCACTCTGGTGTATAAAATGCGGCATTAGAGACCAAACTGGCGAGAGACGCTGACACAAGGACTATGCTCTCACAAAAGTGGCTGCTGACTAGCTGGGTAGTGGGAATGTGTGCCTGTGGGGGGGGGACCCCGGTCTCCGAGGAGCCAGATCCGCTTCCTTTTCCTTCAACGGTGTATACTCCGGGGGCTGTTGTAGTGGCAGGCGCTGGCGAGATCCCCGATTATGGGGCGACGTACCGCCAAATGGGGCTCGTGGCGTCAGGGCCACCAATCTCCTTTGTTGGTGCGACGGGGTTCTTTGCGACGAAGTCGCCAGATACGACGCTCACGATTCTCTCGCTCTCCTTTCCCAATCGTGGGCTCTCGTTTTCTCATGAAGGGGGGAGCTATGAGGCGATTTACGATATCTCGATCCGGCTACTCCGGAATATGACGGAAATTCAGCGGATCGAAAGCGTCGATACGGTCCGTGTGAACTTGTTGGATGAAACCCATCGTACGGATGAGAGTATTCTCTTCCGCCAGACGCTTCGGCTCCGGCCAGGGGAGTATGCAGTCACGTATACGGTGCAAGATGGGACTGCTGGCCGTGAGGCAGCGCAGACAGTAAGCATGACCGTTCCACGGTTGACAGCGATGTCGATCAGCCACCCGGTCGTGGTATACGGAGCACCGCCACGACTACTACTCTCGCAAGTTCCCCAATACCTTCCCAAACCGCGTTCGTCAGTTGTTCTTGGAGTCGATCGCAGTGTGAATGTGTATTTAGAGGCGTATGGGACGCATATCACTACGCCGATCCTATGTGAGCTCCGGGACTCACGAGATTCGGTAGTATGGCGTGATACAGTTTGGCTAGCTCAGCGGAAGGAACTGGCGTCTGGAATTGTCACGATCCCAGTTACCAAAGCGAACATCGGGATGCTAATGCTCTCGGCTGTACGCCCTGGGACAACGGATACGGTGTGGACTCCTATCTTCATGGGGTTTGGCCCGGATTTTCCAGCGGTCTCGTTCAGCGACATGGTGAGTTACCTACGCTATTTCGCGACAACGGATTGGATTCATCGGCTGCGTACCGCCGATCCAACAGCTCGGGGAACTATCTGGTCGGATTTTCTCCGGGCAATTGACTCGTCATCCACGGCACATGAGGCGTTACGGGACTACTTTCAGCGGATTCGTGAGGCCAATATGCGCTTTCACAATGATCCCAGCCAGGCTAAACAAGGATGGCTCTCTGACCGTGGCTCGGTCTTTGTCGGACTTGGTGAGCCTGACGACATTTATGAGCAGGACATGTTGGGTGGGGTGACCTCTCCACTCCCAGGAGGGCGAGTGCACCTTCTTGTGTGGGAGTACCGTGCCTCGCGAGCCCGGATCATCTTTTCTGACGAGACGGGGTCGGGAGAATGGCGGCTCCTGTCGGCGAGCGCGGCACTCTTCGAGCGGCTTTTGACGCTTAGATTAGCTGGTTGACCCCAATGCTCCGGTTTGCCTTCCGATGGAATTACCCGCGTCGCCTCGTCTCTTTCTTATCGATGGATATGCCTTAATCTATCGTGCATTCTTTGCTCTCATCTCTCGTCCCTTGACGACGAGCCGAGGGGAGAATACCTCTGCGGCGTGGGGCATTTCGAACTTCCTGCAGCGACTCCTGACGAACCATCGGCCGGAGTACTTAGGGTGGGTTCACGATTCGGGGCTCTCCTTTCGCCATGAGAGGTACCCGGCGTACAAAGCGACACGTGAAAAGCTTACTGAAGAGCTGCAAGCCGATTTTGATACCGGGATGGAGCGTGTCTGTGCTCTGTTGGAAGCGTATCAGATTCCTATTCTGTCACTCAAAGGGTTTGAAGCGGATGACGTAATTGGGACCCTCGTCCGGGAGAGCGTCGGGCGGAAGTTAAATGTAGTAGTGGTGTCTGGTGATAAGGATTTTCAACAGCTTGTGCGTCCCGGTGTCTGGCTGTTAAACCCGGGGCGGGGTGGCCCAGCAAGTGTGGAAGAGCAGTGGGTGAGCGTCGAGAACGGTTCCGAACGGTTGGGAGTCGCTCCGGAATATGTGACAGATTATTTAGCGCTGGTTGGCGACTCGTCTGATAACGTTCCTGGTGTCAAAGGAATTGGCGAAAAAACCGCGTGTGAGTTGATCGCGCAGTATGGCCATGTCGAAGAAATCCTGGCGCATGCGGAAGGGATTCCCAAGAAACGCCCTCGTGAAGCGTTGCTCCTGCATTCTGAAAATGCTATGCTCTCGAAAGAGTTGGTGACGATTCGAACTGATCTTCCGATCCCGCTCGATCTTGAAGCACTCAAGGTCGGTGAACCGGATACGGACGCGCTCCGGCGTCTGTACCTCGAGCTCGAATTTCATGGGCTTGCAAAGGAAACCACTGCGACGTTGTTTGAGGCACCGGCACCGAAAGAGACAACGAATTATACGACGGTCGATACACTCGCCGAGTTGAAGAAGTTCATGACCAAAGCTCGGAAGGCGGAGGTTGTCGCCTTTGATACGGAGACTGATATCGAGCCGGGAGCGCCGACCAAGGTCGATCCGTTACGTTCGACGCTTATCTCGGTGTCGGTCGCGCTTGCTCCTGGGGAGGCGTACTATTTTCCATTCGCACATGGAGCTGCTGCGCAGTCACAGGGCGATTTATTGGACACGAAGGAGACGAATAAGCAGGAGACTCCGGTGGTCCGGAATCTTCCGTCGATCATGTCGCCTGAGCTCAAACCATTCCGGGACTGGTTGGAAGACGCTTCGGTCAGGAAGACGGCGCAGAACGCCAAGTACGACATCCTTGTGTTGCGCCGGGCTGGAGTCATAGTTCGCGGACTCGATTTCGACACGATGATCGCTAGCTATGTCATTGATCCAGGCCGTCGTTCACATGCGCTCGATGTACTCGCGTTGGAGCTACTCGAACATCCCATGATCGCATACGCGGATATCTGTGGAAAGGGGAAGACGCAGGTTCTATTCAGTCAGGTCTCTGTGCACGCAGCGCGTGAGTATTCCTGTGAAGATGCCGACATGACCTTGCGCCTCCGTGGATTCTTCGAGCGACAGCTGGATGCTCAACAGCTCACACCCCTGTTCAACGATATTGAGATGCCGTTGGTCTATGTGCTTGCGGATATGGAGTACACGGGGATTGCAGTTGACGCGCCACGGTTCCATGCGCTCAAGGAGCGTTTCCAGCGAGAGCGGGAGAAGGTGCAGCAGGAGATTTACAAAGTCGCTGGCGAAGAGTTCAACATTAGCTCAAATGTGCAGTTGCGGGAGATTCTGTTTGTCAAACTAGGGCTCCCTGTTATCAAACGTACACCAACAGGACCGTCGACGGACGCAAGTGTGCTGCAGGAGTTGGCGGAGGAGGGGCACGTCCTTCCAATGCTGCTGATGGAATATCGCGAGCTGGCCAAGCTGGAGAGTACATATCTAGATACACTGCCAGCCTTGATTAACCCAGCCTCTGGGCGTCTACATACGTCGTTCAATCAAACTGTTGCAAGTACAGGGCGACTCTCATCGACAGATCCGAATTTGCAAAATATTCCGGTCCGACGGGAGTTAGGCCGGGAAATTCGCCGTGGGTTTATTCCACGCAAAGGGTGGAAGTTGCTTGCGGCGGACTATTCGCAGATCGAACTGCGTCTCCTAGCGCATCTATCGCATGACCAGAAGTTCGTTGAGGCGTTTCAGACAGAGGGGGACATTCACCGGCAGACGGCGGCGATTATCTTCGATGTTCCACTCAAGAAGGTGACGCCGGAGATGCGAGGACGGGCGAAGACGATCAACTTTGCCACGATCTATGGCCAGGGGCCACATGCACTGTCTCGGCAACTTGGTATTTCGCACGCTGAGGCACGGGATTTCATCGCAAAGTATTTCGAGCGATTTGAAGGGGTGAAGCAGTATCTCGATTCAATGGTGGAATTTGCGCGGGAGCATGGTTATGTGCAGACAATCTTCGGACGGCGCCGCTATATCCCTGAGTTGCGCGACCGGAACTTCAATGTCCGGGCGTTTGGTGAGCGGACAGCCGCCAATTCGCCCATTCAAGGGTCGGCGGCGGATCTCATCAAGATAGCGATGATCCGGATCGATGAGGCATTCCGCCAGCAGGGGGTGGGGAGTAAGATGTTGCTTCAGGTGCACGATGAACTCGTGTTCGAGGTTCCGCCTGAGGAGTTGGATATGATTCGAGGGATCGTGACGCAGCAGATGGAGCATGCGGCGGAGCTTTCGGTCCCGCTACTGGTCGGTATTGGGGTGGGTGACAATTGGCTAGACGCGAAGCTCTAGCGCCCTATTTTGCGCTTTGTCTGGAGGTAGTGTGTTGCGAAGCGGCATAAATGTCGCAATTTATATATACTAGGGCTAGCTCAAGGCTCTTCGAAACTAGCCCTAGCGACCGGGTCTAGTTCATCAACCAGTTTCCCCTTGGAGGGATTCATCATGGCACGCCGCGCCTTTACATTGGTTGAAATACTGATCGTGGTCGTGATCATTGCGATTCTCGCGGCGATTTCGATTCCGAGATTTGCCGCGACTAAAGGGAATGCTTATACGAGCCAGCTCAAGTCGGATTTGCGGAATCTCTCGATTGCGCAGGAGAGTTACTTCAATCAGCATGGGACGTATGCTACCGATGCCTTACTGCTAACGCCGCAGTTTGTCCCTTCGGCGAGAAATACGCTGACGATTGTTCAAGCGACGAGTGGGGGGTGGTCTGCGACGGCGACTAGTGCGAATACGGGTACCATTTGTGCGTTGTTTTATGGCAGCGTCGCTGCAGTTGCGCCGGCAACGTCAGATGGGCAGATCGCTTGTCAGTGACGGTCACAAGGTTCCTGTTCAGCGTTCGGTACCAGGCGTAAGTCTTGGCAGCGGTGGTTCAGGGACACCTCGGAGGACAAAGAAGGCGAGGATCATCGCTACGGCTACGGTTCCAACGGCGGCGCGGTAAGCTGTAACGGTGCCGAGGGTTGGGGTGAGGCCGTCTACGGCGAAGCCCCAGATGAAAGGGCCAAGGATAGCAGCGGCTCGGGCAGAGAGGACGAGGAGGCTGAAGAAGCGGCCAGCTTCACGTTCTGGGATCAGACTGAGGAGCATAGGGCGTTCGGCAACGCTGACACCACCGTAGATGAAGCCGATGCAGGCACCTACAGCCCAGAACATAGGTTGGGAGGAGACGAGCATCATAGCGAGGAGGAGGGTGATCCAGGCGCCGATGATGAACAGCAGGGTTTTGCGGGGACCGATGCGATCGGTCATACGACCCCAGAGCCAACTGCCAATAACCGCTGGAATGGTCAGAACGACAAAGAGGGTGGTCTCGGCGCCGCGCTTGAAGCCCATCGCCATCACAGCGTACAGGGCCATGTAGCTGATGATGGTTCCCATGGCGTCTTGGTAGATGAAGGACGCGATGAGGAAGCGGAGTGTACCCGGGTGTTTTTTGGCTTCACTCACGGTATGTGCGACGTCGCGGAATGCTTGGCGCCAGGCGATGCGACTAGGCTCCCGGACGACGAAACGGTCTTTGCAGATGAAGAAAAGGGGGAGGCTTACGAGGAGGCAGAGTATTCCTGTGGGGACGAATGTGGAAACGCGTCCAGCGTGAGCAGTGAAGGGGATCGCTGTACGAAAGATGTGGAGAAGCCCTTCAGGGAGCGCGCCGAAAACAGGGAGTGTTCCGTTGAAGAATGGGGTAATCATGAGGACGCCGCAGATCGAACCAATGTAGGCCAGGGCGGCTCCCATCCCTGAGAGGCGTCCCCATTCGTCTTGGGGGACGAGCTCTGGGAGCATGGCGTTGTAGAATGGCATCGCGCCTTGGTGACTGTAATTGGCGATGATGAACGCGATTAGAATAGCGACGAGGGCCCATCCACCGATTTGGTAGTTGGTGACAACAACAGGGGTGAGGACGGCATCCCCAACGAGGGGGAGCATGCGTTGGCCGATCACGCCGATAAGGGCAGTGGCGGTGACCGAGACGAGGGTGAAGCCGATGACCCATGGCTTGCGTCGATGTGTGACATCCGACAGGGCCCCGAAGATCGGAATGGAGATGACGACTAATGCGGAGGCGATTCCATTGCCAAGGGCCACAACGGTGTTCGAAGCATGCAGGTCTGAGACGAGCCACACGGCGAAGTACAAGGTGAGGACGTTCATCGAGAAGATGGTCGTCGCAAAATCGTATAACGCCCAGCTCCATCGCTCTCGTGCTGGTGCGCGGGTGGTGGTGGCTGGGGGGGGCAGGACCTCGGTGCCGTATACAAGGGAAGCCATGGCGTACAAATTACGGGGTATGTCTTGCCTTCGCCGCCTCAGGATCGTCACGATGATGTCGACGCTCCTTCTAAGTGTCATTGCCTGTCCACGGGAGAAAGGACGAACAAATCCCGGAAGTGCAGCCAGTACTACTCTGGCTACTGCTACGGATACCACTGAGCTCACTGACACGCTTGTTCACTGGGACTCGGCGGCAGGACCTGCGCTTGTGCTATCGATGGACTCGGTGCCGGATACAATTTCGGTGATTCGTCCGGAGTATACGGAAGGTCAGTACTCGGATACGACGATGGTCGATTTGCGGCCGTTGTCACATACGCGGTTCGATCTATTTGGTCGTAGTGGAGCGTTTGGGAGTGCGATGCTGACTACCAGTCTGCTCCGGTGGCATGCGGCCTCAGGCGATGATGACTGTGTGCAATGGCCGACCGCTACGCTCATGCCAGTGCGGCGTGGGTGGCATGTGGCACTGCAGGCCGGCACCGCTACTGCTATTCCGCTTGATTCGATCAATACTATGCCGGCGGGGGACTCTGCACTGTTTGTCGCGCAGGTGATGCGAATTGCTTTGTCTCTCCCCAAGAGTCCGGATCCTGCGTTCCAGGCGGTGCCGATCACGGTGCGAAGTGCGTATCGGTTTCAGACGGCGGTGATCGATGGGGTGATCGCTTCGTTGCAGCAGAATATTCCGTCTGAAGCAACTCCGCGGGAAGAGGATGTCTTCCTGATCGCAGAGCGGCCAGTTGGGTCATCGCAAGATTATCAGTTGGCGTTCTTTACGCGAGAGGCTGGGAAGGAGGGTGACGTGACGGTGGCTGATGTGTTAGCGCTTGTGACGTTGCTGCGGAATGGGCGGCTTGCAGTGATTGTGAGTGATGAGGATGAAGATGGGGGAGCGATCGGGTGGATTGAGCGAGTAGCACCTCGGCGGTGGGAGATGGTTTGGCGTAGTGCTTACGTCGGCTGTTAGGGTATGGGGTGGAGTTGGCGGCGAGCTAACGCGGCAGGGGCGAGTGTGCGGCCCTGAGTACTGGCGAGAGCGAGTAGTGTAAGGACGTATGGGAGGACGAGGAAGAGTTGGTACGGGATAGTCCAGCCCATGGCTTGGAAAAAGAATTGTAGTGCGCTTGCGCCGCCGAAAATAAGGGCGGCGAGTGCAGTGCCTAACGGGGTCCAGCGACCCAGTACGACGATGGCGATGGCGATGAATCCACGACCCGCTGACATCCCTTCGGCGAATGTGCCAGCCTGAGCAAGGACGAGGATGCCGCCACTGATACCGCCAAGGAGACCTCCGAAGAGGACCGCAGCGGTTTGGAAGTGCTTCGGTGAGATCCCTGCGGCAATGGCGGCTTCTGGATGTTCGCCGATGGCGCGAAGTGCGAGCCCAGCTTGGGTTCGGTACATCCACCACCAGATTGCTGGGATGAGGAGGTAGGCGAGATAGGTGATGCTCGGTTGGATGAACAGTGCGGGGCCGAGTAATGGTAGGCTCGCGAGTCCTGGGATTCGTGTGGGCGCCATGGTGGGCGTGGTGAGTGCGGCACCGGTGCTCCCGTAGGCAATTCGGTATATGGTTCCCGTTGCACCGAGTGCGAGTAAGGTGATCGCGGTTCCCGTGATGATTTGATCAGCTCGCAGGATGACAGCAAAGACAGCGAACAAGAGAGCGATACTGGCACCAGCGACCATCGCGCCAAGGAAGCCTAGCCATACGCCACCGTGACCGGCTGCTATCAACCCCGCTAATGCCCCAGCGATGATCGACCCTTCCAGGCCGATGTTGATGACACCAGACCGTTCTACAACGGTTTCTCCAAGGGCCGCAAAGAGTAGTGGTGTGGCAGTCCGGACAGTCCCTTCGAGGAGAGCGGTAAAGGCTCCGTTCATTCGTCGATCTCAGGTGCTGTTACCGTGGATGCCGCTACTATAAGTGTTCTGTTAGGTGTCGCCGCTCCTTCGTCCCTCTGGCCTCTCTCCTGTCGCCAGATCCGAGTTTGACTCACCGCGATGACAAGAAGAATCACTGCTGCCTCGATGACCGCCGCCAGAGTGGCAGGGACGTTCGCATCTCGCTGTAACGCGTTTGCTCCAACTTCCAGCGCTCCAAAGACAATCCCTGTCCCAACTACCCCAATTGGGTGCAGCCCCGCTAGCAGCGCCACCGCGATCGCCGTATAGCCATATCCAGGCGAAATGTTCTCATACAGCGCGAACGTCACACCACATACTTCTATGGCTCCTGCCACTCCCGCGAGCGCTCCACTTACTAAGAACGCCATTGTCGTGACGTGAGTGACGTCAATCATTCCGGCGCTACGTGCCGCGAATGGATTCGTGCCACTCGCCTGCAGCCGAAATCCTGCGGCAGTCGCGCGAAACACCCACCAGAGAACAATCGCTGCACCTACTGCTATAATAAACCCGAGATGGAGCCGGGTCCCCGAAATCATCCGTGGCAGCTGTGCCCCACTGACGATCGTCTCCGTTTGCGGATACACATGCGTCGGCTCCTGCAACGGCCCCCGTACCAGATATGACACCCCATACGCCGCTACGAAATTCAGCATGATTGTGCTGATTACCTCGAGCACCCGAAACCGCGCCCGCAAAACTGCAGCAATCCCAGCCCATCCAGCTCCCGCCAACGCCCCAGCGATCAACGCCACCGGTAACGCTCCCCATCCCAGCAACCCTCCGAACTTCACCCCGATAATTGCCGCCGCCGTCGCGCCCGCCAACAGCTGTCCATCTGCCCCGATATTGAGCACACCAGCCTGAAACGCCACCGACACAGCCAATCCAGCCATAATAAGCGGCGTCGCCCGAACCAATACATCCGCCATCAATGCGATCAAATCGTTCACACGCCCCCGACCATTGCCCGTCCTACCGCCTCTCGCTCCCGTGGAACGTCATACACCATCCCTCCGTACACTACTAGCACCCGGTCCGCGAGCTCTAACACCTCATCCAGATCGCTGGAATACACTACCACCGCTGCCCCTCGATCCCGAGCTTCCCGTAACCGTTCGTGTACCGCCACCGTCGCGTGTACA
>Ga0206991_10039_pt1 | contig 35435 bp, 33 predicted proteins | sample Alteio_BWMinCont_9_FD_153286 | JGI IMG/M metagenome (GOLD analysis project Ga0206991, IMG submission 153286) | Enriched cells from forest soil in Barre Woods Harvard Forest LTER site, Petersham, Massachusetts, United States -... | ecosystem: Environmental > Terrestrial > Soil > Temperate forest >...
TGTTCTGATCGGGTTGGCCGACGCCGCTATAGGTTCCAAACACGTTGTTCCAGGTGTAGTGAACATACACCTTGCTCTGACCCTGGGTTCCGGTTCCACCCGCTGCCAACCCCATGCGATCGCCGAAACTAACCACGCCCTCTCCGTTCGGCTCAACCAGATCCTGCACTCCGGCGTCGGGATCTGTGGAATGTGCCGTCAGAATATTCGAAGAACCGAGCACAGTGGAGCCGGGCGCAATCTGGCGGAGGCGAACCTTCGCCCGGTAGAAAATAGTCGTCCTGCGTCGAGTAGTAGGCGATGTTGATTGTCTCGGTGGATGTATCGTCGCGGATCGCGCTGAAAAACTGGTGGCCCGCTCCCGATTCGACAGCTTCTGGTGCGGACCAGGTAGCCCCCTCGTCTGTAGAGAAAGTGAAGACGACATTGATTTTCGAACATGCTGGTGCGACCAAATTCGGCGAGCCGATGATTGACTGGCAGCGGTCGTAGACCAAAAACGTCGTGAACGTCCCGTCCGCTTCTTGCCGGTTCGCGTGCTTTGGAAATAGGATGTCGCTGAAGCCACTGTCTCCGGGCGCAAATCCGCTCGGCAGGTCGCTGGTCGCTACCAGCGTCGGCGTCGAACAGACCGGAGCCTTCGGCGCGCCTTGCGGTGTGCAGGTCACAAACTTGAGATCGATGAGATTCGGCGACGTACCAATCGGCTGGGTGAAGGTCCAATAGGAAATCGTGATGATGCCATCCGAACGCACCTGCACGTAAGGAAAGGATCCGAAAGTATCGGTGCCGCTCGCCTTGACGGGCGCACTACACTTCAGATGCAGGTTAGTGCAAGCTACAATCTCCACGCTGGCCGGGGTGGGGTAGATCTTCAAATCCTCAAACTGCCCCACCACGTAAAGATCGCCAGCTCCGGTTCCTGATATCCTCGGATCCACTGCCAGGTGAGGATCAAGCAACGCCGACTGAGTGATCCCTGTGTTGCTGAAATTGGCTACCCCGACCACCGGCCAGCAATTCGGATTATTGCCGACCAGTTGCGTTCCGCTTGGACAGTCGGTGGAGCTTAAAAGGCTCCCCGACGTGGTCCTTGCGAGTTCGACTAAAGGCGACAAGCTCAGGGCTAGGTCCGCAAAGAAGAATGCGTCTCGCGCCGGATCGGCGACAATCGTGGGATCGATGCCGGCGGTGGAGATTGTGCCCTCGAAGTCCGCGCCGCAGGTGGATCCCTGCCGATGGACATAGTACGCATCGAATCCGCCGATGGTGGCGCGCTGGTCGTTGGCGGCTCCGACTACCAGATCCACGCCCGGGCTCACACGATTGGGCAGGAAGTCCACGGACTCAGTATTTTGTGGAATCGCATTGGTCCGCGGCTCAAGATTGAAGCGGGTCCCACTGCAATCGGGGTTGACTGTTACGGATGCCCCTGTGTTTAGGTCGGACGGATTGCTGACTTTCTCCTCCGAATTGTCCGCTGCAACTCGTTCCTGTTCTGGCAGAGGGCTAGCCACGATTGCGCTCAATAGGCAGAGCAGGCCAGCATGCATCGCTCTCAGAAATCTCGTCATCCGCTTCGCACCTTGGTTGACCCTATTCCCCGTCAGTCTCTCGCAATGTTGCGAGAGGTCCATACTTCTGTCATTTTGACGTAATCATATACGATCAGGTTTTCTCGCCGCTATCGTGGCGTGTGCTTCCAAGACACGATCACAGGATGGCGATAGCGCAATCATACAGTTTCCCTCGTTTAATTGGGTTGATGTCACTCGCCCTCAGAGGTAATGTTCAGTTGTCTACCGATAATGCCCAACAACAGGACCTAAAATGAACGAATTGATTGCGATTCAAAAGATCGCGGGATGGGAGAAGCTGAAAGCCCTGGTGCTCGACAGCGTCTCATCACCGATAACGAAACGTGTGTACAACATGGCGCTGAACGAGTTCCTGGCCTGGTTTCAGCAGGCGCCGCGGCCCGGTTTCACAAAGGCGACCGTGAGCGCGTGGCGCGTATCGCTTGAAGACCGCCGGCTCGGCTCGTCATCGATCATCATCCGCATGTCGGCGATTCGCAAACTGGCTGCGGAAGCCGCCGACAACGGCCTGCTGGCGCCCGAGTTGGCGGCCGGCATCTCGCGCGTGAAGAGCGCGAAAACGCAGGGCATACGCACCGGTAATTGGCTGTCACAGAAGCAGGCGCAGGCGCTGCTGAGCGCCCCGGATATCTCGACACTCCGGGGGCTGCGCGACCGCGCCATTCTCGCCGTTCTTCTTGGCTGCGGCCTTCGGCGCTCCGAGGTGGCCGCACTAACTTTCGCGCACTTGCAACAACGCGATGGGCGTTGGTGCATTGTTGATCTGGTCGGCAAGCACGGTCGGGTCCGCACTGCACCGATGCCGACCTGGGTGAAGGTGGCCGTCGATGCGTGGGCATCTCCAGCCGGCGTGGCGGAGGGCTATGTCTTCCGGCTCGTCAATCGCGCCGGCCGCGTAGCAGGCGAGGCCTTGGGCGAGAAGGTCGTCTGGCAACTTATCAAACCCTACGCCGAGACAGCCGGCGTTCCCGGCATCGCCCCTCACGACCTCCGCCGTACGTGCGCGAAGCTATGCCGTGCTGGTGGCGGCGAGCTTGAGCAGATCCAGATGCTCCTCGGCCACGCCTCGGTCCAGACTACTGAGCGATACTTGGGTACAAGACAAGATCTGGTGAATGCGCCCAACGATGCGATCAAGCTGAGGGTATCGACCTAGATGAAGTTGCGCTCGAGGGTTTAGGAGATCAAGAAAAATGGGCGCAACGACTTACTTAAACTTCGGACAGTTATCGCGCGAAAAGAATTCCTCGCACTCGCGCGTTGAGAACTCCCTTGGGATCCTGCGCTTTGTTAGATTTAGAAAACCGGCCGGTGTTATTGGAATCCTGAGGACGCGACCTCCCGCGACAACCACGGTGTCCAAGCCGTCCGGAGAGATCGCAATAGTGTCGATGGGCAGGTCAAAGTTCCACTGCTGACGACCATTGCTATCGAGGGCGCTCAGAACGAATAACTCCCCGGGGTTTGGACTCTGAAACGCGACGGAAGTGCCTGCAGACGAGGCTGGGAGCCTTGATCCCCCGGCCTGGACTGAGGACGCACCTAGAGTTTCACACGTCAGGGAATCTCGGACCAGCAAACGTCTGGGAGTATCAAGCTGAGCAAAATAATTACCACGCTGAAGGAAGGCAAATGGCTTAAGCGGTTGGTTACCTTCCAACTGACAGGTCCGCTGCGAGACCACTTTGCCGCTGGCCGCGTTCCAGACAGTGACGACCGTCTTGCTCTGCCCTTTATACGTACCTGCGACGGTGATCTCGCTTGAACCCACTGCTATCGCCTGTATTGGCCCATTATGCTGATCGAATTCACGTTCGAGCTTTCCGGTTGTGATGTTGCGCAACTGGATCCTGCCCGTTTCGGGCGCCAAACATGCAACCTCGAGATCGCGTTCATCGACAGCTGCGGGAAAACCGCATTCGAGATCCCTTGTGCTGACGTCATCTCCACTATTGTGAAACTGAACGATCTTCAAGTGAGACTCGGCCGCGAGGACAAGTGTTCGGCTGGATTCAGACCATGCCATCTCGCTTATCGTGATGTCCTTTGGCAAGACGATCCGTCGGACCAATCGCTGCATCCGGAAGATTTCTACAGCGTCAGAGCCATCTCCGACAAAAACAGCGGTCATTCCGTTCGTACCTGCGGCAACGTTCACTTTAGTGCCGACACCGGATACCGGAATGCTGCAGCAGTCCCCGTAACGAACGCTATCGGCGGCATACACTCCGCCGTGCAATCCTACAACATCGACTTGACCGTTTTTTCGCAAGCGTGCGGCCAGGATCGGCTCAGGCACCAGCAGAGCCGGGGATTGCAACAGGTCTCGCATAAGACGCAGGCTGTTTGACTCGGTTGTACATTGGAATGCCACCTGCCAACCAGCCTCTGAAGCTGAAGGAAACAACCGCAAGGCACCGGGACACCCGGACGAGCCCGCCATTCCCCCGTCCAGCGATGTCACGGACCAAGTGCCTGCATAGTCGCAGAATATCGATGTGTTAGCGCCGATGCACGGGCCTCCGTCCCTAGGTATACGGCCGATCGCAATACGTGTGAGTGATAATGCGTCAGTGTCTAAGCCGTAAAGTTCGATGGTGCCGTCTTCGCTCTGAACACCGAGTTTAACGGAATCCGCTTCGCCTACTATTGCCTTAGCTGGGCGGTCCAATTCGCGCATCAACAAGGTCGTCCAGGTTGGCGGAGATAGCACCGTTAACACCTTACCCTTGCTGAGGACAAGAGCATCGTTAACGAACCTTCCGGATTCAAAATCCTTCACTGGCACAATCGTCTGACCTCGATTGAACGGGGTGAGCGTCAACTGTGACATTCCGTCTTCAGTTCGAAGCAACGTCAGCGCAAAGCGATTGTCGCGTGAAACGCTTATATCGCATGAATCCAATATCTGCTTGCGTCGACTTCCGCTATAAGGAACATCAAGTGGCGATGAGCCAGCGATTTCGCCAGAAGCTAAAGATATCCAAACCAAGGAGGCGGGATCACTGCATGCGACGAGCAAAGTACCGTCGCTGGTAATGACAGGGCTAATTAGAGACTCTAATTTGAACGAGGGAAGAAGCGAGCCCACCTTTCGCAGTCGCGCCATGTCAAATGTAGTTCGAAGATCGGTTTGCAGCGGTGACCAACTAGACGAGGGAACTACAGAAGCCATCTGCACGGCGCCGGCGTGCAGCATCAATCCGAGCTCAGTGTCAAGCAGGCGTATTTCGTGAATCCGACTTTCGGTAGGAACCGCCGATTTTGTTCCTACTGCGGCAGGCGGCACGGCGGCTGTGATTGCAAGCACATAGTCGCTTTTGAACTCGGGAGAAATGAACGGAGTTTGAACGGGCTTCCTCAGCGCGCGGGCACGGTCAGGGACTTCACGCTCCAAGTATGCCTTCAATTCACCCGCAGTTATCTTTCCGTCCTTTGTTCCACCGACACCGTCTGCCTCTCCTTCTAAACCCTTGAGCAGGTAGCGAGTGAAAATACCTTGTCCGGCGTCCTCATCTTCCCAAGAGAGTTCCGAGGCCGAAGCACTGACAAACGTCATCGCAACGTCGCCGCTGCCCTTGTTTAAGCGCGAGATTGCCCCGCTCAATGTACTCGACACAGATTCGCCCGGTGCGTTTGATGTATTTTCGCCTTTCCCCTGAAGCACGGCGCCGCTGTGGCAGGCATCGACAAAAAGCAAAAAACTCGTAGCACCGGTTGCCTTGAGATTAGTTACGAAAATCGAAGCCGGAATCCCGGTCGCGCCCAGGTGCTTCTTGTCTCCGTCGTATGGCATGAGATAAAGTTGCTGCGTAAGCGGGTCGAGTTCCGCATGCCCAGAGAAAAATACAAATAAAGTGTCCGGTTTAGGCTGTTCATCTCTAAGTGCCATCACCGCGTCCTCAATTGCGCCTCTGGTTGCGTCGCCATTGGTCAAGCTCGTGACTTTGACGTTCTCAGCGCGGTCACTTTCCAGAAACCGGCCGAATCTTTCGGCGTCGATGTGAGCGAACCGGAGGCGGTCATTCTCAGCGTAGTTCGGGTAATCACTAATTCCGATTACGAGAGCCCGTCGGACTTCACCAGTGGCCAAGCCTGCGCAGACGATCAATAACAACAGAACCATGGCAGAGGTACGAAATGAAGTCATGGACGTTCCGAAGTAAAATAAAGCGCCACCATTGGCGTGACGATGAAGGACCAGTCCTTTGAGAAATCGCTCATCCATTCAGAGAGGGCTTGCACTTCCAGCCTATGAAAATAACTCATTTCCGCAGTCTCCCACAAAACAACGCCGTTCCAGAAAAGCGATACAGCTATTGCGACTATGAAGACGATTCTGCTCGGCGGTTTCGAGCCCGCGTGTTCCTTGGCGAATCCGATTGCTAACATCAAAGTGAGGTACGGTGCGTAGAGCGCAAGTACAGCACCGTAGAGCTTCGTAATCGGGTCTCGGAGCGTTTCAGGAGGATCAGGTGGATGGAAAAGCGAAAAGTCGGTATGCAGCACTAAGGCATAGGCAATCATGAGCCCCAATAACCAAATGCCCAGCACGGTCCAGCGCTGGCGATCCATTCTCGACGACAGCGGCAGACTCATATATCACTTTCCAAAAATTGCATTCTTTAGTTGTGCAAGCGCACGTAGATATATGCCAGAGCTTGAGGAATTCTCGGGGAACCAACGCTGGCGGTCTACAACGATTCTCCATTGGATTGTTGCGCTGAGGTTCGCGTGGAGAGTGCCAGTTGCTTTTCCGCTCGACAGTGAGACGCGGTAGGCAATGCGCCGCAGTCTACCCTTTTCATCACTACCTTCGCTCAAGCTCGACTTTTCTAGAAAACGGGTTACAAAAACGATCTGTCCTTCGCCCGGGCTGTATTGTGTTGTCTGAAATCCCTGCTCATCTTGTAATACTGTTCGGGTTTTCGCTGCTGCGACAGCTAGCGACCTTTTCGAAAGGTCATAGTCGCTCTGAAATGCCAGGGGGCTGAACGGGTCGTCGGGGAGTAACCCAGATTCACCTTTTGCCCCTTGCACCGTGATAGTAGCTGAAAGCACTCGCGTACCTCTCAACGGTGCCTCCAGGATTAGTACGTAAGCAGTTGTTTCGGTCGGAGTGACGCTAACCATCCCTTGCGATGGGATCTCGAGTGTTCCAACCGCTGAAAGATAACCCGCAGTGGCGGGCTTCCAAAGCCACTTGAGCTCTACGCTCTGCCCCGCCGTGACTTCTACGCGGCCTGCCGTCAATGAGGGTTCATCCAAGGCAACTACAGGACCGCCGAGCAGAAAGGCCGTGAGAAGAGCGTAGCGAGACAGGATCATATCGTCAGGGTTTGTGGCCTCGATCGCATGACAAACTATACCGCGCAAAAAAGTGGGTATCTTGAGCTTCCCAGATTCCAGTGAAAATGACAAGAACAATACAATTGCAGCGATTTCGTTGATACTGCCCTGGGTGACTCGCGCACGTTATTCCGTAATATCGGAAGTTACTTCGGTTCTTGTTGAATGGGACACAGCCAGCAAACGGTCCCTCTGTTTCGGTGTTATGACTGCGTCAATCGGTCCGCCTCCCGAGGCGATCACGTACCTCGAAGGTTAAAACGCGTTTCAGCTGGACGCATCCAATTGGCCGAGCGACAGGCGGCTAGTGCCTCTTGTCTGTTAATCTTTTCAAACGCTTCGTGAGTTAATGAACTTGACTTTGAGTATACTGGCAAAAACACGTGGGTTGAGTTCTACACGGCAGCTCTGCCTTCAGCGCAAGTTGCCGGAATTCTTGGGCTTCGACCCGGATCTGCGCGAGCACAACGCTCCAAGAAGCGTCTTGTGCGGCCGTTATTTCCGACGCGCGATGGGAGTTCGCTTGGCTTGAAATTAGAACTAGAACTTAAACTGCCGAAAACCGGACACCCCTTGCAGGCTGCCGGGGAGGAAGTGCTTGAATCCTATGAGCATCCATCCGAAATGACAGCGTTGGAATGCGCTAGGTTGTAGAAAGATTCGCCGGAGCCAAGTTTCCAAAACTGCGCAAGGTTTGGAAATAGCCAGGCTAGCCCACATCGAGCTGACAAATTCCGCAACCCCAGCGAGCTCGTATGCCTAAGAACAATCAAGTGGTTGCAACCTCCGCAGCGTCGCAACTATACCCGCGTCGAGTTCTTTGCTCACGAGAGTCAAACTACGTATTTATATATATATATAATATGTTTCAACGGTAGAGGTGCATGGTCCGCACGCCAGACCGATCCGTCCCGGCTAGCTCCAGTGGCTTTCCTCTGGAGTAGACTTTGTTGTTCCTCGGCGGAGGCATGCCATTTCCCACACTCGACCCCGACCAAGATTTCAACGATTTCAATTTCTCTTTCCTATGGGACCCCGCGCTGCAGAAAGGGCCAACTGAGCTTCAATTGCTCAAGCTAGTCCATGAGGGCAGAGCGGGAAGAAGGCATGCTCTGGCCGAGTTCGCAGATGCCATGTATTTCTCGCTGCGCCCGCAAGCGTTCGACGCCTACCAACGCTTTCACGGACCCGTGGGGTTTGGCCACAGCGAATGGTTTTATGCAAAGCTCGACCATTTCTTTCAACTTCTGCTTTACGACTCCCTCCAAGTTACGGGCATCGTAAACGATAAGCTCGTTTATAAAACAACCGACTGGCCCGTGGAGGAAGGCTTCACAATCATCGGCTTCAACGGTGAAACCATCCAACCTGAGCAAATCGAAGAGGCCATTGGACCTGGACACAACGTCTGCCGAGAGTGGCTGGATGTGGCCCAGAAGGTCACGGAACATCCCGAGAATCGGCTTAAGGCGGCTCAGGAGTGGCTGACCGACCATCGCGCGAAGAATCCCTCCACTTCCTCGCGGGCGAGCGGCTGGGCCAAGAATCAGGAACGGGATCAGATCATCCGCAATTGCCTGGATCGAGGAATGGAGCGAGGCGAGATCTGCTTGGAATTGGACAAGCGCACGATCCCGACACTTTCTTCGCTACAAGCCAAGGGGTTTCACCGATGGGCGGATGGATGGATAAATCCCGAGGTAAAGAAATCCATCCAGACCCTATTCTCGAAAGTGCTCCTGCGCAAAAGACCTGTCAACCCCCCAACTGTTTCCGAATAGTTTCCAAATTGTCTTCAGCGTTTCTGACGCGTGAGCGCGCTGTGGTAATAAATCCCTCAGTGCGCAGGCAGATCGCCACCCCACAAACGCGGTTCGCGGTCTCCAGACAGTTTCCAGATCGCCCCAGCGGGGTGGTTGGTTGAAAACTGCCCTTATTATTCTCCTAGACCTGAGGGAGAAACTCTCAGTCGGAGAAAGGAGAGATGACAGTGGGCTCGCCTATGGGATCTAATGGGGGGATCGGTAAGCGGCCCCTGACTCCGAAGGAGGCAGCTGAGTTCCTTAGTCTTCAAGTGGACACGGTCTACAAGAAATCGAGGCTTCGCGAGCTTCCCTCGGTCAAGGTTGGCAGAGCGTTGCGGTTCGACGTTGTAGCGCTAAATCGCTACGTTGAGCAGCATACGATCAAGAACCTTGAATGAAAGGAGATTCGCAGTAGATGTCTACTCACAAGATACGCGATGGACTTTGGAAAGTCCGTTGGCGTGAAGGAGGGCGGAACCGAAGCACCAGAGTTCATGGCTCGTACGAACTGGCGAAAAAGATCGAACGCAAGAAAATGTCAGTTCGCGACGAGAACAGGCACCTGGATGTCAAGCGAGAGGTCAACTTCCGCATGTCCACGTTGATCGACCGGTACACCAAAGAGTACGGAAGCAAGAAGAAATCAAGTGACCGGGAGACAAGCATTCTCAAGCGTATAGGGAGGGAGCTGGGAAACTACTTCGTTCGCGAGGTAGACGGTCCGGCGATCCAACGATGGTTTGGGGGACTAACGGAAGATGGGCTGAGCGCTGGTACAGCCGTCAGGCATTTCAATGTCATGCATCACATGATGGAGAAGGCCTGTACGATTTGGTCGAAAGAAGCCGGCATTGACCGCAATCCGGCGGATCAGATCGAAGTTGAGCGGCCTGACGACCAGCGCGAACGTTACCTATCGGCTGAAGAGATCGCATCTCTCAAGAACTGTCTCGATCAGAAGACGTATCGAGCCGGAACGAGGGAGATCAACCGGACGTTTTATAGGCTGCGCATGATTGTTCTCATTGCGCTCACGACCGGGATGCGGATCAGTGAAATCTTCGGCTTGACATGGGGCGACCTTCGTTACCACGAAGGCCTCATCGCTGTCCGCGCGAAATTGAAACGCGGCAAAATTCGCTACGCGCCACTAACGCCAGAACTGGCGAGTGAACTTCGGAAGTACCCCGCGGTGCTTGGGGAAGAGCAACTGTTCCCTCGGAAGCGGGGCGCCAAAGGAGGGCGCCAGAGGGTAGAGAGCAGTTTCGAAACCCTGCTGGAACTCGCCGGTATCCATGATTTTCGTTTCCACGATCTCCGGCACACGTTTGCATCCTGGTACATGATGAACGGCGGAGATCTTTATGAGTTGGCGAAGATCCTCGGGCATTCCAACATTCGGATGACCGAACGATACGCCAAGTTAGGCAAGACGCACATCGCGAGGACCGGAGATACGGCGCGCGGAATGTGGAAGCTGATGTTGTCAGAAGTGAATGGGGAGCGGGCAACAGCCGTTTAATGTTCCCGTATTGTTCCCGCGACTAGAAACTGATGTTCTTGGCTGCTGCTAAGTGCTTTAGAATGTGGTGGCCAGGGACGGAATCGAACCGCCGACGCCAGCCTTTTCAGGGCTGTATTCGTTCATTGTTAGCTGACTGATTCGATTTGCCTTTGCCATCGTTTTTGCTCTCGAAACCACACCTAATATTGGAATGATAATGGAATGAACTTTTAGTTCACGAGTCCATCCACCACCCTCCGTTGCGACTCAGGTACAAACTGCTGGTAAATATCCAGCGTCGTGCTTGCCCTCGAATGTCTCATCAATGCCTGCGCATCCTTTATATCCGCTCCCTTAATTTTTAACCAGGTTGCATAGGAGGTGCGCAAGCAGCGCCAGTTCACGAAACCGAGCTTCATGTTTCGCGCGGCGGGTTTGATATGCCGGACAAGAATGTTATTGTCCCGCATCGGCGCTCCGCTTAAGAGCGACTGAAACACCAGATCGTCGTGGCCGTCCGACTTCACCACGCGATATTCCCGCGTGGCCCGTCCCGCTCTTACCTTCACGGTCATGGTTTTCAAACGCTCGATACGATCGATGACGGCGCGGTTGACGGGAATAGTCGCGTTGCTGGCTGCGCTTTTAGGCGCGCCCCAATCGCCCCGGCAATACCGCTCCTCAATCGTAATCGCATCCTCATGCACATTGCGCCATCGAAGCCCCACCAGCTCGCTGACCCTCAAACCGGTAAACACCGCCACATAGACCATGCTGGCGTAAGGCTCAGCGATGAACTCCACGAGCGCATCGAACTGCGCCCGCGTTATCCAGGGCTTTGCCTTGTTGCCGCACTTTCGGTGCGGCAGCCGGACGCCTTCCGCCGGATTCTTCACAAGCAACCCGTAACGGACTGCGGAAACAAGAACGCTGGACAGCACGTCGCGGATTTTATCCAGCGATTCGTGCGCCAGCTTCGATTTGCCAAGCCCGGCGAGATAGCGGTCAACACTAAGCGTGGTGATGTCCCGCAGACAAAGAACGCCGAAGGTCGGCTTGAGGTAATTCCTGATAACCCCCTCATAGCGGTTCTTGGTGCTTGCCGCCATCTGCTCCAGTACCACGGGAACATAAGTTGTATCCAGGTACTCGCTGAAACCCGTTGCGGAGCCCAAGGGCACCAGGCCCTGATTGATCGGGCGAAGAAACTCCGCCGCGATTTTGAGAACCTCGCGCTCGGGCGTCGTGCCCGGAGCGAGCTTTCTCCGTTTCTTTTTTCTTCTCCTTTCACCATCGATGAATTCATCTGACCAGTAATACAGCACCCACCAGCGGCCTTCTTTCCGTGGCTTCGGGTTCTGATATCTCCTTCGCGCCATGGCATCGAGTCCTCTCGATGGCGCGGCACAATTCGCCTCGATCAAGATCTTCGCACGATCCGGGGCGTCGCGTTGTGGTAACGAAGACATGGCCGTCAGAGACAGTGGGGAAAGAGTTCACCCTGCCGGTGAACGGCCTCGATTCTGCGGCATGCCAGCTCGAAATACTCAGGCCGTATCTCAATGCCGATGAATTTGCAGCCCAGGCGCGCGCAGGCTACGCCCGTCGTGCCGCTGCCCATGAAGGGATCGAGCACTGTGTCGCCTTGGTCGGTGAACAAACGTATCCAATCCTGCATGAGGCCGAGCGGCTTCGGAGTAGGGTGGCCGTTATTCCTCTCGACCGCCATCTCCCACACGGCGCGTAAGCCCCCGCCGTTCCAGCGGAGCTTTTCACCCTCGCGATGGAGTATAGCTATGGCTTCCCAGCCTTGGGCGGGCCGGTCGCCCGTGAATTGAGGTGCTCCGTTCGGCTTCACCCAGCATCCAATACGCACGAAGCGGAGGTTCTCCGGCGGCTCCTTCTCGAAAAGCGCTGCATGCCGGAACTCCATGCTGGCGACAACCCATCGTCTGGTGATCCGTCCCGCGAGGTCGAACGCACGGCGCACGGCGGATTCGTCCATCTGGAAGTCGATGTAATGCTGCGTGACCCCAATAGCGGGATCGGTGAGCGTGCGCGCATTTTTCTGTGTCTGCTCGCCGTAGGGTGGATCGGTGATACAGTGGTCCACTTCGCCCAATGTCGGCAAGATGTCGAAGGCGTCCCCCAGGAACAGCGTGGCGTCGCCAATGTGAGTCGCTTGCATATCCCTTCAAAACGGTATGCGCTCCACGCTGGCTCAATTGCCGCGCCAACAAAATTTGTCCAGAACCTCGATTCTCAGCGCATTACAGCGAGCACCGGGCAACGCCCTCCCGCAGGAGACGCACGGTGGCGTCAAAATCCGCGCAGCTTGAAGGCGTAAGGAAGACTCACTGCTGAGAGTAGGTGGAGCGTCGCTCCTATTTCATTTCGAAGCGATCAAGCGTGCACAATATTCGGGCAGGTTCCGCTCCGTCTCTGCTCGCGAAGGAGAAGAAGCAGGACGATCCAGGAGCCAGGCGACCGGCGCGTCTTCGTCCTTCGCCTGCGCGACTTCCGCTTTAACATTGCGCCGGCCTCTTACCCGGCGCAGAATGCTACGCAGAAGTGCAAAGACAAGGTAGAGGCAGGCTAGGCTCCATATGACCGTCACCGCGCCGCTCGGCCTTTCTCCCGGGGACCCCGACAACAGAGTTGCCACTACAATGAACATCGCGCCGATGGTGAGCATCCAGCCGCGGAGCCGTTTTCTCGGCGAGCGTGCTGGCGCATCGTTGCCGCTCATCGCCTGCCAGTCCACCAACCACGCCTTATAACGCCGCAACTCCCGTCCGGCCCTTAGCGTCCGCAGGGCGGCGCCCACTGTCCCGAGAGCCACCCACCAGACAGTGTGGCCTTCATACCAGCCGTACCAAATCACGCCGTAGCAGATAAAAAGCAACAACGCACCGCGCGGGGAACCAGCCAGCCGCACGCTTAAAGAAGGGCGATTCATTGTTTGAACCTCGCCAGCAGAAAGTTGGTGCCACTGGTAAACACCCTGCCCGCTTGGTACCAGATGGCTGTAACCTCGTTTCCATTGCGCGGGCCTCCCGTCTTGAGGATGCGCCCGAAGTCGCCCGGCTCGATCGCGTATTCAATGCTCTCAGTGCAACCCACGCTGAAATTCCGGCTTGTCCCCCTCCCCCGGTTCTCGCCCCAGCTATTGCCGCTACCGTCGCTGCTGCCGGAACTGGAATTGACACCGCCGCCCTGCCCGTACGACGTGCTGAAACTCGATGAGGAGCCGCTATTTTCGCTGTTGCCCGCATTCATCCCGACATTGACGCTCTCCGACGTGCCCTTGTTGTATGTGCCTCGCTGTTTGACGACCCGTCCAACCATCCGAGCTGCAAACTCATTGGTCTCAGGGCAGGAATTTGCCATCAGCACGTGAGTTGCGAATTTACCGACGAGCCCAAGGGCGGCGTCGCGCGGACTATCGCCGCCGATTTTTGCGATGTATCCGGGCAATGTCTGCGAAAGATACACAACCGCGCATTTCGACGATCGGCAGATGCTCAAGAACTCGCCGTCATAGCTTGAAACCGTCTCCTGCGCTTCATCGCACCAGAGGAACACAGGCCGCTCGCGATGCTGCGGCGCAAGGTTATTGCGGCTGATAACAGCACGCATCCAAAGAAATTTGAGTAAACTCTGGGCGATAACCCCGTCCTCTTGCCAGATGGTCGTGGGCATTGCGCCTAGTAGCAAGCCACCCCCGAATGTGAGCTCCGGGACCACGGTCGAGCCTTCGGTGAAGGCGCGCCGCAATCGCCCGTGGTTGAAGCGGTCCAGAACGGTCGTAATCGATATAAGTACGTTCCCGCGCGTCCTATCTGGAATTGCGCAAAATTGCTCCGCCCAGTAGTTGAGCGCGTCCTGCAGCGCCGAGCGCGCCATCGGCACGATGGGCCGATGGCAGGCCGCATTCATCACCTTGTACATGAACGAGCGGTCTTGCCACGCGCGATCCGTCACCTCTTTGACCGAGGCGGGCGCAGTGGTGATGAAACGGATTATTTCGGGAATGCTTAGCGTTCCCGTAGCCGAATAAAGTACGGGTATGGCATAACGAAGCACCTGGCGGGCCGCGTCGTTCCAAAACTCGTCTCCGCCGCGATTCGACGCCGCGCTGCTCGCGCGCCTCGCGGCCTCTAAGATTTTCATCAGGCATTCGGTCACCGTGCCGATGCCGTCCATACCATTCACGCGGATGAGGTATTCGAGAAAATTTAGCGTTTCGTTCTCCCCGTCGAACAGCAACAGCGAGTTGCCCCGCCCGTGTTCCTTCGCGTAACCCTTCCAAAGCGCAATATCCTCCGGCTTCACAGCCGTTATTAAAGCGCCCCAGCCTGAGCGGAGCATGGCGCCTGCGAGCCACTTGGCAGCGCTCGTTTTGCCACCGCCAGTGCGCCCGAAAAAGTGCGTGTGCGAAGTGGCGTCCACGCCGGTCCAATAATTGCCACGCGAAAGCTCAAGCAGAGGCTTATTCAAATCCTCAATGAAATCCCGCCGGTCCAAACCGACCCTTACGAAATCCTCTGCCCGCAGAGCGGACTTGACGTTTACAATAAGTCCCATAGTGAGACCCTCCCGTTGATTTCCTTAAAGTGATAAAACATGCCCCGATCGGGCAGTTTTTCGTAACTACCCAAGCGGGGCTTTATGACTGATTCGAACTACCGGTCTATGTCGGGTTCGGGCTCTACCTCAAGGGTATGCGTGCTGCTTCCGAAAGACGGCCCCTGCGCTGCTTCGGGCCATGAGGGTGTGTCATTCTCGCCGAGCGAGCGGCCCCACATTGGTTCTTCCACGAGTTTTTGGCGAACGTCGGTGATGGCATCCGCAAGTCCATTCCAAAGCTGGTCGGAAACATTTTCGGGCATGACTTACCTCTTTCTCAGGTTGTGAAGCCAGCCCACAAAGCCCGCCGGAACGAACAAAACATACGGCAGCGGTGAGGGTATCGCCGTCAATAATGCGACAATGCATCCCTTGATTTTTGCGGCTTCGTCGTCGTCGCCGTAGAACTTCATTTGCGAGCGCCAGGTGATGAAGCCTAAGACGACCCCCGCGCCTGCCGACAACGGCACAAGCAGTCCACCCGTTACAATGTCTGCTGAATGCAGCATAAGGTCTAGCCCGATCGTCAGCGCCGCGATTCCGGGCGTCAAACCGAAGGTCTGCCCGAATCCGCGCGCGGCGATTTGGTGGGGATTGGCGTCGCTTGAAGATAAGTCACTCGGCGGAGGCGCAAAAACTTCTCCCCGCGACGGAGAAACTTCAAACGGTTGAGAGGCCATCGCCTCTCCGGTTTCTGTACTGTATTTCGCTTGCATTGAAAGCCACTCCTTCTGACAACAGCACTTGTCGTGCGTTCTCACCATTTGAGGCGCTTCAGAGTGAGGTTTTAGACAAGGACACCTCACAAAAACCTTATGTCCAAGCTGGCCGTTGTTGCATTACACTAAAGGAACGCATATATGTCCTCTGATGGCAATTCCAGCGGACCTCCGATCAGTGACCTCATTGCGCGGCTTTCTGATCAAGAAATACTAAGACTCCGTCGATTTGCCAGGCGCAAAATGTTTGGAATTTCGGCTAGAGTGGTTGACGCCGACGAGCGCGACTTGTTGCATGAGGCAATCGTCAGGGCAGTCGCTGAAAGGCGTTCATGGAACCGAGAGGAGGTTCCATTAGTCAGCTTTCTTATGGGCTGCATGCGCAGCATAGCGTCTGAATGGAATACCAAGCTTAGTGGTCGAGCGTACCAAAGGCGTCGCGTATCTGTATCTGACGAATTAGCCGGACACGAACCGGACCCGGAATACCAACTAATGTGCGCGGAACACGAAAAGATGTGTGAAGAGATGTTAGGCCTCATTCGTGAGCAGTTGGCCGGAAGTCAGCAAGCGGTTCTTGTCTATGACGAAATGCGTAAGGGCAGAAGCCGACGACAGATCATGGATCTCCTCGACATCGACCACGACGCTTATGATGCGCTGCGCAAGCGCATTTCGCGCTGTGCGGACGCCCTTCATAAACGACTGCACGAGGAAAATAGACTGAAGTGGTTCAGCGAACCTAACCGACCCCCTACCGTTCCAACGATGGAGGATTCCGATGCCTAAGAACAAGCACCCACCATCCCCTCTTCCTGCACACCAGCAACTTACGAATCTAACGGATGCGTTATGTGAAGAGCTATTTGTCGAAGATGCCGATGAGATTGACATTTCCTATGATGTCAACGCTGTCAAACACCTGCGGGAAGTGCTTGCCGCTCGGGCCAAAGTGGAGGAACGGCATCGAAGAAAATTCTACCCCGAGGAAGAGGGCGAAGAAGAGTTGAATAGTGACCATCTGCCTGAAAGCCCCTCACTTGGGGAAACGGACAGCGCCTCGACAAACAAACCTGAAAAGATTAACTAACGTCGCGGCTCTTTCTTCGCTTTAATTTTATCCATATCGAGACGACTCTCATGCGTTTTGGCAATCTGTCCTAACTCAGCTCGCAGCGCGGCTGCTTCAGAACGTTCCGCGTCACTGAGCGGAGATTTGTCGCTAAAGGCGTTACCCGCCTCGGCGACTTGGCCGCAAAGCTTTTTCCACTCCCCATCACTTGACGGCGGTTGATTTGCCATGGGCGGCAATGTATCAGCCGCCCTGCATTTGCGCAAGTCATTTTAGACTCATATTGATGGTCAAGCCGCCTCATTTGGGACTTGACCGCTGGTTGTCCTCCCGCGCCCCTAGTGGCGGCAAACTGAACAGCGCCCGGTCGTCGTCCCGTGCCAGGAAGGCTTTCAATTCCGTAATCAGCCGCGACGAAAACTCGTTATCGCGTTTCGCCCATTCCAGCACCGCTGCCCCCGCCAGAATCTTGCGCCGCGTGTCGCTTTTGCGCTCCTTCGCCCGCACCTTGTTTTCTTCTTGCTTGATGCGCGCTATGAGAGCGGCGTGCTTTTCTTTAAGCACCTTCAGTTTCGCGTGAGCCATGCGGATTCCTTTCTGCATCCCTATGCGCCCGGAATGGGGATTTCGGACAAGGGTTTTCTGGCTCTCTGTCCTGAAAGCCTCTGCTGAGCGCATACAGTTTCGAGGGCGGTGATTTTCTTGTTGCTTGAAACCGGAAGCCACTACAGCAAGTACAGAGTCAAAAGCACCTCGATGGTTCCGATGGTCATACCCCAACCAACGGTGTGGACAGGAAGCCCGAAGGGCGCACTTATACACTCGAAGGCGAGTGTGTACGGCAAGGGCTGCGCCCCTGCACCCTGCCTCAAGGGCTTTCGCGTCCCTGAGAACCCACGACAAGGGGAGTGCCTTCCCCTTGACCCAGCGCGGCGGCTTTGCCCCTGCACCCCAACAGGAGGCGTTGCCCCCCTGTACCCGCAACAAGGGGCGTATGCCTGCCCCTTGACCCTGCAATCAGGGGGATACCCCCCGATACCCCCTGCAACGCTCCGAGGATTGCGTTAGCATGGCATCCTACCATCTATCGGCAACACCCGTGCAGCGTAGTAAAGGGCATTCGGTCGTTGGAGCGGCGGCCTATCGCGCAGGCGACGAATTGCGAGACGAACGCACCGGACAGATACACGATTACAGCCGCAAGCGTGGAGTGATAGAGGCGGCCATTATTGCGCCCGATAATGCGCCCGCCTGGGCGTATGATCGCCAGGAGCTATGGAATCATGCGGAGGCCGCAGAGCGGCAGCATAACGGGCAGCCCGCCCGCGAGATTCGCGTAGCCTTGCCGCACGAACTCACCGACGAGCAACGCGCCGAGCTGGTGTTTGACTTCTGCCGAGATGCTTTCGTTAAAAAGGGCATGATTGCGGACATATGCATTCACCGGCCCAACCGTCACGGCGACGACCGGAACGAACACGCGCACATCCTCCTGACAATGCGAAAACTCGACGGTGATAAATTCGCCACGAGGAAAGAGCGCGAGTGGAACAGCAAGGAGGCGTTGTCAGGTTGGCGGGAGCTTTGGGCGGAGTATCAGAACCGCGCGCTTGAAAAAGCGGGGCTCGATATTCGTGTTGACCATCGTAGCAACGCGGAGCGCGGAATCGACCGCGAGCCGACCACGCATTTAGGACGGGCGGCAAGCCAGATGGAGAGGCGGGGAGAGCACAGCGAGCGGGGCGACATCAACCGCCGGGCCGAGCGCAGCAATGAACTTGCCGCCGAGCGTCAGGCGCTCGATGAAGCCATTGAAAACGAGCGCGAGCGCATCAGCACCCCGCCCCGCGACCGGGAGGACGCACGGGAGCGGGTGCGGGATGATGTCGAGCCGTTCAAGCAAGCCGTCAAAATGCGCGGCGTGGTGGGCGACATCCAATCGGCGGACGGGATGAGATGGTGGCAGCGTGTGGCCATGCGGTTAGTGGAAAAGGCGCGCAATCTCGCTCTGGCCATTGCCGAGAAGGCCCGCTCATTTTGGCCGTCGTGGGAGTCGGACAAGACCCCGGAGCGTGGGCGCGATGATGAGGGAGGACGAGAGCGATGAGCAAGGATGCGGAAAAGAGCGCCGGTGTTACTGGCCGGCTTTGGGGAAGTGGACGCGAAACCGCCTCCCCGCCGGATGAAAAAGTCATGCCACTGAAGGCTTCGCCGGCAGTACGTCCGACCGCGCCGCCCGACCGCGCCTATGTCGCGTTTGAGATTCGGGAACGTGCCGACCGGCTGCACATCATGAGGTGCGCCGGGCCGTCACGGTTCCCGAGTTACAGCTATCTGCTCGACATCAGTTTTGACCATCATCTGGAGTCCGCCTTCAGCCTGATTTACACATTTATGATTTTGGAGGTCACCGGCTCGAATCTGGGGCCGGTTGTCCATGCCATCAGCTCTGGCAATTGCGAGCGCATCCGCGAGTATCATCCGAAGATCTACGACCAGCCCGCCCGAGGCGAGCCGCTTATAGAGAAGATTCAGATCACGGCGGTGGACGAGAAGGAAGAACAGTAGCCAGTGCCTGATGATGCGCCGCCTGCTAACGAATTCAACGATTGTAACCCGTCGAACCAGGGCGACCCGCTGATTACGAAATTCCACATCAAGGCCTATGCTATTGATTTCCCGTTTGGCCCCTGCCCTCTTCCGTGGGCTAATTCGGCCTGACGGGCGCTTATTGAATCCGATTTTGAATCCAGGTTTTCGTCCTTGGGGACCGTGAGCCCCCTACCCTTCATCGGGATGTAGCGAAGGTCCCCTACCCGGCTCTCCTCTGCATAAAATCGCATTTCAATTTTGCAAGTGTGCACACCATCAAGGCTGCACCGCTGATGTCCTGACCGCCTGCACTCCCCCCGCCACTTCGCGACGGCCCTCCCCTTCAGCATCTGAGGCATTCGATCCGCCGCACTAAGTTTGACTCGCTTGTCCGCCACGGTGCCCTACTTCACTTCTGAACAACATCGCTTATGCAGGTGTGCACACGTGCAACCCTGCAATATTGAACGGCTGAGCGGCTGCAACCTTGCAACACGCCTAGCTTGAAATCGTGCACACATGCAGTACATCAAGAGTACAGGACATCAAGTATGCAGTACATCAGAAGTGAAACACGGCAAGCGTGAAGAAATGCACACCACCAGGCGTGCACGGGTGAATTACTGAAGCGTTGCATTCTTGCACTAGTTCACCAATGCTTTGCCGCACAGTGTCGGTTTGGTTTGACATCAGTCTTGAAGCACGGCATTTCTGCAGGTGTGCACACCTGAACCAGTGCACCAGTGAAGGATTGCAGCCCGTGAAAACGATAGCGCTCATTGCCCAGAAAGGCGGGGTAGGCAAGACGACGATAGCCGTGAACTTGGCGGTTACCGTCGGAATGCCAACGGTTCTCTTCGACCTCGACCCGCAAGAGAGTGCCGTGATGTGGGCCGATCGGCGCAAGACTGACTCACCGCACGTCGAGTTTCTTACCGAGCGCCGCCTGGCGGACGGGCTTAAGGCAGCAGAGCAGGGGAAATATGGCCTGGCCATCATTGACACGCCTCCTGCGGCAGGCCCGCAGGCCTATGCGGCAGTGCAGGCTGCCAATCTCGTTCTTATACCGTGTCGGCCGAGTCTCGTTGACCTCGATGCCATCCGCCGCACAGCCCAGCTCATCAAGTCAGCGGGGAACCCGGCCTCAGCCTTTGTAGTATTTAACGCCGCCCCGCACAGCGCCACCACGCTGCTTGAGGATGCGCGCGCGATTGTAGAAGGGGCGGGGCTTTCCGCTTGTCCCGTCATCCTGCGCGAACGCAGTGCGTACCGCGCGTCCTGGCCCATCGGCAGAACCGTCGTCGAGGTGGAGCCCACCAGCAAGGCCGCTCAGGAAATCACCGAACTGAAAGACTGGGTTCTTGCACAGTTGCAGGTGTGCACACCTGAACAAGTGCAAAGCCAGGAGGTGGCGGTATGACGAAGCCGAGGCGCTCGATACTTTCGGTTGTCCGCGAAGAAAAGACTCCGTCTGCACCACCCAGAGCTGAGGAACCCGCAGCGTCGCCGCCGGAGGCGGCTCCGAAGCCTGCGTCAAAGGTTAAGCCCAGCCGCATCGCCAAGAAGCATATCGGAGGGTACTATCCTCCGAACGATGCGACCATCAAAGCCTTCCAGAAACTTGGCATCGACCTGGATAGAGACCAGCAACAAATGCTGTTTGAGGCCATCTCAGACTATGTCGCCAAACATCAGGCGGCCAGCGCTTTCGAGTAAACGCTACTTTAGACGGCCTGGCCTTTGGTGAACGCCTCGATATCAGCTTCCGGTGTGCCGGCCATTCGCATCGCGTCCACCGTAGCTGCTATTTTGTCCTGGAGAGGCGGGGAGGGGACCTCCGCCGTTTCGACTTGGCCCCGCAAGCGCGCCATGCGTCCGACCTTGCTTCGATTCCGCTCCTGCATTGCCGCCCGGAATTCATCTCCCGACTTGCGCCACCAGGCAAGCGTTATGGCGCGAATGGGCGCGCGCGAATGGATTCGCTCTTGCTCGATCTGCAAGCTCATGTCCGACAGCCCGTTTACCTCCAATACTGCAGGGTCGAGCACCTTGCTCTGGAAATTGTCGCCACGAGCATACGTGCCGGGGGGAACTCCCAGCAACTCCCGAAATCGATTGATAGGGAAGGTCTCCACGCTTCTCTCCATGTTTGCTCTGAGTTGAAGCAGCTCATATAACGCGATTGCGTACTTGCTTGTCATCGAGCAGACTATCTCCGCTTTAATGCGTCCCCATCGACCGGAACTCTCCAATATCGGCGCGAGTTTCCGGGGGAGGCCATAGCGTAGCGTTGCACGCTTTGCCAATTCCTTTGCTGATACATCGAAGAAGTCAAACAGACCCGTTATAACCACGCGCTGCTCAGGGCCTTCCAAGCCGTCCGCGCTCTCAGCCACGTAGGCAACATTGACCTTCACCGTCATGAGCCGATTCAGGCTATCTCTCAGGCGATCCGAGCTTTCGTGTTTAGAGAATGCCTGCCTTAGCGTGGCAAGGGGGATTTCCCATTCCGCTTTCTCTTCAAGAAGCTTGCCGCTGTCATGCGCGTGCTGGTAAAGAAGGTTCAGGATGGCGCGGTCGCTAGCCTCAAGCACATGCGTTCCCGTCATCTCAATCAGCTCTCCCGGTTTTGGGAAGCCGAGATTATTGGTCTTCTGCTCGACAGTCCGGCTCATAATCGCCATTGCGCAGGGATACACTACCCCTACATGAAGTCAAGTAGGGAAGGAGATCGCCGCCCTTTTGGTAGGAGACGCCCGCCTTGAAGGGGTTCTGATAAGCGCGGATCTATTCATGCTCGAAACCCAAGGATCGGATCTGCCCCTTTAGTAGTGAACCGAGATTTACCCGATTCTGGTGCGCCGCCCACTTGGTAGGGGACCGCGCCTTGAAAACGGAACGGGAATACCCGCTTACGCAAAATTAAGCCCTCTGTCAACTGCTTCGCGCATGCATCGCCCGCTTGGTAGGAGATCGACACAGTTCCCTTGGCTAATAAGCTCAAGACGCCCATTTGGTAGGAGAACTCCGCCCCTTTGGTAGCAGGCATTAGCCCGCTTGGTAGGAGAAAAACGCCCTTTTGGTAGGAGACGCACCTGCTAACCCACTGGCCGAAAAACTTTTTCTTAGCGCTGAATATGAAATTAAGAGAATTTGAATTTTAGACGGTGGACAATTTTCAGGCTCCGCCTGAATCACATGATTCCTACTCAACCCTATTTGGAAGCTCAGCCCATCGAGGGCTTCGCTTCCTGAGAAAGGGAAACCCTTTCTCAACTATCCCAGTGAAACACGGCGGGGGGGACACGTCGTCTATTAGTAGTTCAAACCTATGATCGCCTTGCATGTCTCAGCATGTGCGGCTATCGTGAGCAAACTATTGTCGTGCAGAACACGACGCGATGACGAAGAAAAAGGGGAGGGGACTTGTGGGCGATACGGCAGCCGCATTGCGCATGCTCAATACCTTCACCAGCGTCGGCGCCACCTCATTCGTCGTCACCAAAACCGAACTTGAATGGCCAGGACACAAGGAAGTGAAATGGGGCAAGCCCTACGCGGCCGACGACCTCCGGCGCCTGATGCCGTCCATGGTGCGAACCGCAGCTAAACGCAAACGCTGCCAGGTTCCCGATAGTGAGCCGGTTATGGCCGGGGAAAACCTCATCATCCGTCCGACCGGACCCGGTGTGGCCCTTGTCCAGCTCGATGACTTGAGCGCCGAGCAGCTCGACCGCGTCCGCCCCGCCGTGTTTATCATCCATGCCACCAGTCCCAAGAACTACCAAGCCTGGATAGCCGTCTCGGGCGTCCCGGAAGGGAAGGAGGAATTCAAGGAGTTTACCCGCCGCGTGCGCAAAGCCGTCGGCGGAAATGATAAAGCCGCCTCCCACGCCACGCGCATTGCCGGCACGGAGAACTTCAAACTCAAATACGCGCCCGCATTTCCGACGGTGACCATTGTGGAAACCCATCCCGGCCGCGTCATGACGCCGGAGCAGCTGGAGGCCTTGGGCCTACTTGCACCGCCGGAGCCGGTACAAGCCGCGCCCCTGAAATTCACTCGCCGCGTGGAGAGCCGTTCCGGCAAGGACCGGCACTGGCCCAGCTACGACATGGCTCTCGCAGGCGCGCCGCTACGCGCGGACGGTTCCGGCCCGGACGAGAGCCGGGCGGACTTCTGGTTTTCCTACCTGGCCCGGCAGCGAGGATGGAGCGCCGAAGAGACGGAAGCTAAGCTACTGGAGGTGAGCTCAAAGGCCCAGGAGCGGGTGAGGGGAGGAGACCCCGGCTATGTCTCTGTGACGGTGAAAAACGCTGGAGAATGGCTGGAGCGCAATCGGCAGCGGAGCAGGGCCTAGTCCCGAGTTTACGCAATGTGCGTAATTATATACGCTCTTTGCGTAAGTAGGGGTATTCTCCGCAGCCGCTCATGCACAACGCGCCGCCGATTACCTGGCCGGCCTGCAGCAGAAGCAGGAAAACGCAGCGGCGTGAAAGGGCAGGGGCTGCCGAACCGCTTGCCTTCTGTTCAGGCTTGGGGGCTGCCCCGCGAGGAACGCTGGGAGATTTAAGCGGTGGAAGAAATACCCCGCTCAAGCAGGACCTGGCTGAAGGGCTTATACCCGGACGAGACATCGTCGATAATGTTCAACACTGTTGACGTGACTTGAAACGTGCGAGGGTAAACCGCACCCATCTTTTCAGCAATCCGTGCCACATGCTCGCCCAAACATCCATTTACCTGGTCCAGGTGCGTCGTGCGTAATTGTCGGACAGATTCCTGAATGACTTCGTAAACAGCACTACCGAAACCGAGAGCCTCCTTGCGGCTTGGCAGCTTACCTTTATGGACCACGTCGTTGCGTAGCTCCGTCATCTTGTTAGAGAGCAAATGCGGACTTTTTGCGAATTCGATCCCATAGAGAAGAACATAGGCGCCAAGCTGTCGCTCGGACTGCTTGGCAACGATCTTCCACATGTCTGCCAGCGCATCCGCGGGCACGGCGTGCTTATTGGCAATCACACGAATAGCGAACTCAAAAAAACGCTCCATGCTGGCTGCAAAAGATGAGACGGCTTCGCGGTTGTAGCCATCAGTAATCGCATTCAGGGCGATCTCGAACAGCATTTCATGGGGTAGAGTCTGAGTTGCCAAAAGAAGATCGTGGCCATTGGGGCACTTCCCGGTGTAAAGACCGTCCTCACGAATCGTATCCACGAACCATGTGCCAACGCCACCGGCTGCCTGGGCACACGTTGGACATATTAAGCTCACCCTCATCTCATGTATACCTCCAGCGCAAAATAAAGCGATAAACGGCGATGGTCAAGGTTGGTTCTTTGGCGCAGACTCAAGACATCAGCGATAGCGGGTGAATCGCCTCGATGTCGTAGCGCGCAAAGTCATCGGTATTAAACGTGAGAATCCTGCGGATGCCATGGACTTTCATGGTCGCCACCAGCTTTGCATCGTGGACTTTGCTTCCCAGGACGCTGTGCTGGACGACCAGCCGCTTCCATTCACCATAGACGGCGGGAGAGTCCGGGAGAACCGCCAGGAACCGCTCGATTTTCTCCAGCTCAACCAGGGCAAGTGCCACAGGGAAGCCGAGTCCGTTGTTTGCCACGGGCCGCGTTGCCACGTTCCAGAACTCGGACATATTTTGCAGCGTGAAATACACCGGCTCAGGGGTAGCGAGCAGCTTTGCGACACTTTCGACTGCCAGAGTATGGTTGGGATGATCAGGTTGGGTACGCCGCAGCAGAATATTCGTATCGGCCAGGATGCTCATCTACCGCGATCGCCATAGATGCTTTCGCGGCTGATGGCGTCATCCGAAAGAGGCGGCGTATGCGGAAGACCGCGGGTTGATTCACGCCATGCGGCGGCCTGCTCAGCCGGCGAAAGGACAGATCCCGCCCGCGGGGGAACCTGTTCGCGGAGCAGATGCTCGACATATTGGGGCAGATCGAGGCCATGAGCCCGAGCCTGAGCAACCAGGTCAGCTTCGATATCGGACGGCAGTTCGATGGTCACGGTCATGCGACGACTCCAAATTCCTTTAAATTTTAGGATAACTCGGCATCGTTGTCACGCGGAAACCGCCTATCCGGCTGGTGTAGCCCGAACGCGGACCAGGGCAATCCGGGTACAATCGTACTTCTCAAGGCCAATGACAGCCGGATCTGGGTCTGATAAAAGCCTTTTGTAACCAGAAGGCGCGGACGCAACCATGCCCTTAAACGAAGCGGACACCTGTCGCACCTACGTGCTACCCAAGCTGTATAGCGCGGGTTGGGAAGACACCCAAATCAGCGAGCAGAAAAGCTTCACTGACGGTCGTATCATGCTCGCCGGCAATCGGGCCTTTCGTCGCCCGCAAAAGCGTGCTGACTACCTGCTGCGCTATCGCCGCGACTTTCCGATAGCGGTGGTTGAAGCCAAGGCCGCCTACCGGACCCCCGGCGACGGGCTTCAACAGGCAAAGGAATACGCGCAGATACTGGGCTTGAAATTCGCATACGCCACGAATGGGCATAGCATCATCGAGCACGATTTCCTGACCGGCCTCGATAACGAGTTGCAGGGTTTCCCGAAGCCCTCGGAACTGTGGGCCAGGCTCACAAGCGCCGAGAAGATTTCGGAGGATGTCGGAGACCGCCTACTCACGCCCTACTACCACTTGTCGGGGAAACCGGCCCGCTACTACCAGGAAATCGCCATCAATCTGGCCATGCAGTGCATCCTGCAGGGCAGAAAGCGCATCCTTCTCACGCTTGCGACAGGCACCGGCAAGACGCTCGTTGCATTCCAGATTTGCTGGAAACTGACCAACTGCTTGTGGAACCGGACAGGCGAGCATCGCCGCCCGCGCATTCTCTATCTGGCAGACCGCAATATCCTTATCGATGATCCGAAGGATAAGACCTTCGCGCCGTTCGGCGAGGCCCGCCACAAAATAGAAGGGGAGGCGGTCAAGAGCCGCGAGATGTACTTCGCGATCTACCAGGCCATCGCGAAGGACGAGCGCCGCCCCGGCCTCTACCGCGACTATCCCAGGGATTTCTTCGACCTCATCATCGTGGACGAGTGCCACCGCGGGAGCGCCCGCGATGAAAGCAACTGGCGCGAGATTCTGGAGTATTTCGAGCCGGCATTTCAGATCGGCATGACGGCCACACCGCTGCGTCACGACAACCGCGACACGTACCGCTATTTTCACAATCCGCTTTACACCTACAGTCTCCGGCAGGGCATCGATGACGGATTCCTTGCCCCTTACCGGGTGCACCGCATAGTCTCTACGGTCGATGCCGCGGGATGGCGCCCGACGCCCGGAGAGCTGGATCGCTATGGCCGAGAGATCCCGGACAGCCTCTACGGCACGCCGGATTTCGATAGACTCATCGCGCTAAAGGCACGCACAGAAGCGATTGCACGTAACCTTACGGATTTCCTGAAGAAGTCCGACCGCTTCGCCAAAACCATCGTCTTTTGCGTGGACCAGGAACACGCGGAGGAAATGCGCCGGGCGCTCAACAATTGCAATGCGGATCTGGCAAAACAGTATCAGGATTATGTGGCGCGCGTTGTCTCCGACGAAGGCGACATCGGCCGCTCCCACCTCGGCCGCTTCATGGAGCTGGAGACAAAGACCCCGGTGATTCTTACGACATCCCAGATGCTTACCACCGGCGTGGACGCGCCGACCTGCAAGAACGTGGTGCTGGTGAAGACCATCAATTCCATGACGGAATTCAAGCAGATCATCGGCCGCGGAACCCGCGTGCGCGACGACTACGGCAAGCTGTTCTTCAATATCATCGACTATACCGGCAGCGCCACGCGCCTCTTTGCCGATCCCGACTTCGACGGCGATCCGGTATTGATAACCGAAGAGGAGATGGGAGCGACCGGCGAAACAGTAGGCGAGCCGACCATAGTCGAAGGGCAGGAGCCCGTCAAATTGGAGGAGGTAGAGCAGCCACCTGGAACGGGACTGAAGTTTGACGACGACCAGGGACCGCCACGGAAGTTTTATGTGGATGGCGGCGCTGTGGAGATTGCCGCGCATGTGGTCTGGGATCTCGATGCCGATGGAAGGCGGCTCCAGGCCAAGAAATTCACGGAATATACCGCTGAAAGCGTTAGAAGCATGTACCCTTCTGCCGCCGATCTCCGCGCCAAATGGAGCGCACCCGATGAACGCGCCACAATTATCGCCGCCTTGGAAGATCGAGGCATATCGTTTGATGAACTGGCTGAGGTGGCCAAACAGCCGGATGCTGATCCATTCGACTTGCTGTGCCATGTCGCTTATAGTGCGCCCATCCGCAGCAGGCGGGAGAGGGCAGAGGCCGCACGGAATAGCGGCAAGGCCTTTTTTGACAAATTCACCAACGGTGCACGGGAGGTGCTGAACGAATTGCTGGAGAAATATGTCGAGTTCGGAACGGCGCAGTTCCAGATACCGGACATTCTGAAAGTTCCGCCGCTATCCCAACACGGTAATGTCATTGAGATCGCCGAGCTTTTTGGAGGACCGGAACGGCTCCGCGCGGCGGTCGGAGAACTTCAGCAATTGCTCTACGCAGCATAAAGGACAGACATGGCAAGAACCGCGGTACAAAAGAAAGAGACTCCCAAATCCACGGCGCAGCAACTAGGCAGCATCGTGAAATCCTGCCGCGACATCATGCGCAAGGACAAGGGGCTTAATGGGGACCTCGACCGCCTGCCGATGCTCACCTGGATCATGTTCCTAAAGTTCCTTGACGACATGGAGAAGGTGCGGGAAGCGGAGGCGAAGCTCGCGGGCAAACGCTACCGCCCCAGCATCGAATCGCCTTACCGCTGGCGCGACTGGGCAGCCAAGCCGGAAGGTGTTACCGGTCCTGAGCTGATCGCCTTCATCAATCAAGACGAAGCTGTGCGCCCCGATGGAAAAAGAGGGGCAGGGCTCTTCGCGTACCTGAAATCTCTCGAAAGCACGAACGGTGATCGGCGTGACGTAATCGCCCGCGTCTTCCAGGGCACCATCAACCGCATGGTGAACGGGTACCTGCTCCGGGATGTAGTCAATAAGGTTAACGATATCCATTTCACGTCGAAAGACGAGATTCATACGCTCGGCCATCTTTACGAGACCATGCTTCGGGAAATGCGCGATGCGGCCGGGGATTCGGGTGAGTTCTATACGCCGCGGGCCGTCGTCAAATTCATCGTCGCCGCGGTGAACCCAATGCTCGGCGAAGTCGTCCTTGACCCAGCGGCCGGCACGGGTGGATTTCTCGTCGAAGCATATGAGCACCTCCAAAAGCAAGCCAAGCGCGCTCAGGATTACGACCATATTCAACATGGAGCACTGCATGGCGTCGAAGCCAAGCCGCTCCCTTATCTTCTGTGTGAGATGAATCTCCTTCTCCATGGCGTTGAATACCCGGAGATCGACTCGGGCAATGCACTCCGTTTTCCATTGCGCGAAATCGGCGATAAGGATCGCGTGGACGTGATCATAACGAATCCGCCGTTTGGCGGAGAGGAGGAGAGGGGGATTCTCTCGAATTTCCCGGAAGACAAGCAGACCGCCGAAACTGCCTTGTTGTTCCTTCAACTCATCATGCGAAAGCTGCGACGACCGCTGGGCGCAACTAAGGCTGGCAGATGTGGCATGGTTGTCCCGGATGGAGTGCTCTTCGGTGATAACATATGCGCGCGCATCAAAGAGGAACTCCTGCGGGATTATAACCTGCACACTATCGTTCGCCTGCCAAACGGCGTGTTTTCCCCTTATACCGATATTCAGACGAACTTGCTTTTCTTCGACCGCTCAGGGCCTACAACAGATGTCTGGTATTACGAACAGCCTGCGCCGGAAGGAAGGAAGAAATATACGAAAACCGCACCCATGCAATTCGAGGAATTCCACCATTGTCTAGTCTGGTGGAATAATCGTGCGGAAACCGATCATGCCTGGAAGGTTCCTGCTGCGGAACTGTTGAAGGCTGACTGCAATCTGGATCGCAAGAATCCGAAAGCTAGGCAGGATATCGCGCACTTGCCTCCAGAACAATTGGTCAACAGGATTCGCGCGAAACAGGCACGTATGGTCGAGATCATCGGAAATATTGAAGCCTTGGTAAGCAAATCGGGGGAGGGATGAAGCAGTCTTTTTTCAAGCTTGGTGATCTTCTGCATCGCAGTGAAGAAACAATCGAACCACGTGAGGACGTGGACTATCGTGAGATTACGGTAAGGCTCTGGGGAAAGGGAGTTCTCTTGCGCGGGACTGTGAAGGGCTCTGCTGTGCAGGCACAACGGTACCTGGCGCAGAGCGGTCAGTTCATCCTGTCCCGAATCGACGCTAGGAATGGGGCAATGGGAGTTGTACCACCTGAGCTCGACGGGGCAATCGTAAGTAACGATTTCCCACTCTTCCGCATCGCTGAAGATCGGCTGTTGCCTTCCTATTTGGGATGGTTAAGCAAGACCCCTGCGTTCGTTGACGAATGCCGAAAGGCCAGTGAGGGCACGACGAACCGTATTCGTCTTAAAGAGCAGAAATTCTTGGACATTCGGATTTCCCTTCCTTCTATTGCCGAACAAGGGCGAATAGCCACCTCAATCGACGAAGTCAACTTTCAGAGGCAGGCTGCCAACCGAATCCAAGATGAGTTAGAAGCCGATCTGGCCGCTTTACTTATGTCTGCGTACCGGCAGATCACCGACGGGGTGCCCCGGCGGGCCATGCGCGATGTGGCGCCGTTAACCCGTCGCCCGGCGGTAGTCGATCCGAGCAGAAACTATCCTCAAGTGTCTGCACGATCCTTCGGTCGAGGTACGTTTCACAAAGCGCCACTAGAAGGTAGTGAGATCACGTGGCAAAAGCCTTTTCTCGTAAAGGTGGGCGACATCCTTATTAGTAATATTAAGGCCTGGGAAGGAGCTATCGCTGTGGCTACGCCTGACGATAATGACCGATACGGGTCACACCGCTATCTAACATGTGTTCCCGTCGCAGGCGTCGCGAACGCACGTTTTATTTGCTTCCACCTGCTCACGCCGGAAGGGTTGCAGGACGTCGGGGAGGCCTCCCCGGCACCGCAGACCGCAACCGCACCTTGAACACCAAAGCGCTGCTGGACATCTCCATTCCCCTTCCTGTGTTCGAGAAACAACAATGGTTTGAAGATATCTACGCGCAAGTGGATTGTATGAGGCGAATACGGGCAGAAACAAACGTCGAAGTCAACGCGCTTCTGCCATCAGTTCTTTCAAGAGCCTTTGCGGGGGCGCTGTGAGACACGAGTGGCGGCGCCACGGTTTGCCACGTCTGCCCTTGTGCCAAGGACGGGCACTCTTTAGACTGAAGTCCCTTGAAAGTAAACTGGCTGCCGCAGCCTCTGATACAATCATCAGGCTGGGCGAAGAAAGAGCGAACAGGCATAACTGATGCAGGTCAACCTTAAGCAGCGTGTTCGCAACACGAGACTTGCTCACTCAAATAGCCTGCTCCCGCTCCTAGAGGCCGTCGTGAATTCGATCCAAGCAATCGAAGAAGCCGGCGAGCACGATGGAAAGATTGACATTTTCATCCAGCGCGACGCCTCGCAGGGAACCTTGAGTCCAGAAGACATCGTGTCGCAGCCGGTCCATTCCTTCCTTATTCAGGACAATGGGATCGGATTCACCGACCGAAACTATCAGTCGTTTACTACGTCGGATTCTGACCGCAAAGCCGATCAAGGTGGCAAGGGCATTGGGCGGTTTCTCTGGCTTAAAGCATTCGAGCGCGCGGAGATCGAGAGTGCCTACACGGAAGACGGGCAGCTCTGGCTGCGAAAATTCCGGTTTAACTTAAGCGACGAAGGGGTTGAAGCGCACACTCAAGACAAACTTGAGCGGGGAACGAGGAAAACCATGGTTATCCTCGCTAATTATCGTGACCCATATCGTGATCGTTGCCCGAGATCCGCAAGAGTTATTGCGAAGCGCATCATAGATCATTACCTCGAATACTTCGTGCTCGGCCGTACCCCTGCAATCATCCTTCACGACGTAAACGATATGGAAGTCTTGAATTTGAATCGGATGTTTGCGGAAGAGATTCAGCCACACACGACCACTCAGGCATTCAATGTTCGCGAGCAGGACTTCTCAATCATTCACCTGCGAGTACCCCCGGAATATGAAGGCCAGCATCGAATATATTTCTGCGCCCACCGCCGTGCCGTACTCTCAGAGTCGCTTATACATAAAATCCCCAACCTTGCTCAGGTCCTTCATGATCCGAAAGATCAGCGCCCGTTCGTCTACCTCGGCTACGTTTCGGGCGCATATCTGGACGAGACGGTTACACCGGAGCGCACAAGCTTTTACGCACATGAGAATGACCAGCTCAACCTGGGAGCTGACGTAACCTGGACGGATCTCACAAGCACGGCCGTTCGGCAGGCAGCACAGTTTCTTGCCCCATTCACCGAGCCGGTTCGTGAGGAGAAGGAGGAACAGATTCGCCGCTATGTGAAGGATCGCGCCCCCCAATACAGGCCTTTGCTGAAACATAAGACTGAAGCCCTGAATGCGGTGCCTCCGAACCTTTCGGAGGAGAAACTTGACCTCGAACTTTACAAGCTTAATCAGTCATATGAGACAGAACTCAAGCAGCGATATCAGTCATTACTAAAGCCGCCGGACCCGATGGCTGAGCCGGAGGTTTATGAGACCCAGCTCGAAGAATTCCTACAGGAGTGGAATGAACTCGGAATGGCAAAGCTCGCGAAGCACGTCGTGCACCGCAAAGCCACATTGTCGTTTCTGGAGGCCAGCCTCGGTGTTGGGGACGATGGTAAGTACAAGCTGGAGAATGCAATACATAAGATTATCTTTCCTCTCAAGAAGACATCCGACGACGTGAAACCAGATCAGATGAACCTCTGGATACTGGACGAGAAGCTGGCCTACCACTATTACTTGGCGTCGGATATTCCCTTCACGGATATGGATGAGGTTGTCGCAATAGATAGTAGTGATCGTCCGGATCTGCTCATTTTTCATGGCCCGAGCGCATTTGCCGACTCCGCCCCTCCGTTCTCATCCCTTACTCTCATTGAATTCAAGAGACCCGCACGAAATGCTTACGATGATGAGGACAATCCAATCACCCAAGTCTATAAGTACGTCCGGGAAATCAAGGCTGGCAAGGCCAAAGACCGAAGCGGAAGACCGATCACCGTTCCGGATCATACGCCAATCTATGTATATATCATCTGCGACATCACGCCGAAGCTTCGTGAGCATGCCGAAAATCATCCGCTGACCGCCACGCCTGATTTGGATGGTTATTTCGGCTACAACCAGAATCTCAAGACCTACGTGGAGATAATCTCGTTTAATAAGCTTGTGAGTGATGCCAAGAAACGAAACGCGGTCTTATTCGAGCAGCTTGGCCTCGTGTAAAGGGCTTTGTCCCCGAACAAACGAAGCTGGCAGAGTCGTCACCAAAACGGGAGCCGGTACTCGGCGCGGCGTTGACTCCGGACGCTATGCCGGGCTAGTTGGAGTACTGTCCTGCCTCATGAGGCTATGGAATGCCGCGCATTGAGATCGACTACGAATCTGAGGGGTTTGCGGCGGGCGGCTCTGTATCGAATGGTTCGAGAGTGCTCGTCACAAGCTGGGACGAACTGCTGTGGGCGGCACTCACCGTCGGTCGTCCGAACCGCCAGTACGTATTCAAGCACGGAAAGTCATCCATGTATGAGGCGCTAATGCGCCTATCGCTCGTGCGAATGGCGTTAGAACAATCCGGTCCGACCGCTTATCGGCTCCGGCGAACTACAGCGGCCCGGACTCTGGACCCGTCCGAGAAGGGCGCGGTTAACTACTTTCTCGGGCTCGCTATTTGCAAACTATTCGCGGCTAAGCTGCTCCAAGCGCCTTGGCTCCTGCACCTGGATCTCTTCCGCCCCCGGCTTAACGTGGTTCTGACGGGGCGTTCACGCCCCGACCTGGTAGGCGAACTCAGCGCTGGCGGCTGGCTCGCGCTGGAATGCAAGGGGCGCGTGAGCGCACCCAGCACTCAGGACAAGATCAAGGCAAAGGAACAAGCAAAGAGGGTGACCAGCGTTAATGGGACACCGCCATCGTTGTGTATAGGCGGCGTTGCGTACTTTCGTGCGGACGTATTGAGGTTCTACTGGCGAGATCCGCAACCGGATTTGAGCCCGCCCCGGCGACCCATTGAATTTAACGTAGACGAGACAGTTTGGAGATACTATTATCAGCCGATTTTGGAGCTGATTCGTGCTCAACCGGCGGTCTATCACCGCATGTTGAGTGAACCGACCCTGGCGCCCGTCGATGAACTGGATATCCAAGTCGGAATCCTCCCACGGGTGCTGCATTTTCTTGAAGAAGCAAATTGGAGTGCCGCACGTCACTTCGCACGGGAGAGCATGGAAAAACCTGGCCACACGGGTTATCAGGCGGACGGAATCAGAGTGGTTGCCGGCTCCACGTGGCTGCGCCCGTTCGAGGACGAGCAAGCCGGGTTGTAAGCTTCGGCGATTCTAGGCCGTGCCGAGGATATAACCTGGCGTGGATTCCAGTAGCGCTTGTACATCACTTCATAAAATTCCGCCCACGAAAGTGCCACTGTTGCAATCCTCTTCTACATCGCTTCGAGTTCCGCGAGATCGGCCTTAGTCTTGGTGAGCACCACGATAAAGCACACCCGGCAGAATCTTCGGGAAGTCGCAAACGATTCGCGCGGGTTGGGTATGTCAAAGCACTTCTCGCCTTTAACGATTTGAGCGCTACACCCTTTGCAGTTGCACTGCTTGCCGGCAGTCGCTAGGGCAGGGCGACCCGCCGACCCGTTAATTAGCGATGGAATCTTGTTTAGCTTTTGTGACATCTTGGAGCTTCTTAATTTCCCCGCGTCAGATCGTTAAGAATTTCGGTGAGGCTGCGGATGCCCTCGCCGAACTCATCCACCGTCCACCCGGCTCGTTGCCTGCCCTTACCGACACGCTTGTCGAGCTGCTCGTTCACCATCTGCAGCGCCGCCACGAAATTATTCCGTCCGCCAAGATTCGGCTTCAGCTTCCGGGGGATATCGACGCCAGCCTGAGTAAGTCCGCAGCGGTTCAATAAGAGGTTCGCCGTGCGCTTCGCTTCCTCATTCAGGCGCTTTTTGCTTTCCTGCCACTGTTTCAGCGGGAGGACGGCGAACGGTTGTGCCGCGCCGGACTGGTTGAGCTGGGGCCTTTCCGACGCGCTTTTCTTCACCACCTCCTTGGCGAGTGCCGGATCAAGTCCCAGGCTTGCGAATTTCTGCTCCAGATCCGCGACAATGTCCGCATCCTCAGCAGTGGTAAATTCTTCCTCGAACACGCGATCCACGATCTCGCTGTTTACGACCATGTCCTCTCCGAGTTTCATGCGTGCCTTGCCGCTGGCAACATCGCGGGGAGGCTCAGGTTCGTCGCCGCCGGTGACTTCCTCCCAGAAAGCCTGGTCGTCATTTTCGAACTGCTTGAACCGCTTTAGCTGCTCATCCAGGTTCATGCCGACATGCGTGACGATATGGCCGTAATTGTCGGGATGGGTCGGATCGTTCTGAACTACCACGCGCAGTATTCTGCCGACGAACTGGATATATGGGGCAAGAGAACGGAACGGCCTGAATATTGCGGCAACGCTCAGCTTGGGATGGTCGAAACCTTCGCCGAGCATCTGCACCTGAACAATGCAATCCAGAGTGCCGTTCTTCAGATCGCGGATGATTTCTTCCTGCTTGTCCGCATCCAGCTTGCTGTGGATGATCTCCGCCCTATAGCCGCGCTCTTCGTACAGCGACCGGATACGCTGCCCGTGATTGATTGAGCAGGCGACCGCGATGATTTGATGCTTGGTGCCGGATAAGCGAAGTTGTTCGATCTTTCCTAGGCTGTTATCGACGATGCTCACGTTGCACGGGTCGCTGAGTGCGACGCCGCGGCTGAACCAATCCTCATCCTTCATCGCCAGAACTTCGTCGAGAGTGAAGGTGCGCTCACTGCCCGCCACGGTGAATGTCAGCTCGGTGGGCGCAACGTAAGTCGCCTTCAGCTTCTTGATATACCCTTTGATGCTGGCGCTCTTGAAGGGATATCTGTAAA
>Ga0206991_10040_pt1 | contig 35289 bp, 33 predicted proteins | sample Alteio_BWMinCont_9_FD_153286 | JGI IMG/M metagenome (GOLD analysis project Ga0206991, IMG submission 153286) | Enriched cells from forest soil in Barre Woods Harvard Forest LTER site, Petersham, Massachusetts, United States -... | ecosystem: Environmental > Terrestrial > Soil > Temperate forest >...
GATCCTGTAGCACGCACATCAACTCGGCCTCGGCGACCACAACGCTGCCCACCGTGGCTTTCCCGTGCATCTTCGCGATGCTCGCCTTGCGCTTGGTGACCTTCATTTCGATACGCAGCTGATCGCCCGGCCGCACCGGTTGGCGGAACTTGGCCTGTTCGATAGACGCGAGGAGCACCAGCTTGTTCTTGCGATCCGGTACCGACTTGAGCACCAGCACGCCCGCCACCTGCGCCATCGCTTCCACCACCAGCACTCCCGGCATCACCGGAAATTCGGGAAAATGGCCGACAAAGAACGGCTCGTTCACTGTGACGTTCTTGATGCCGACGATGCGCTCCTCTTCCAGCTCCAGGATGGAATCCACCAGAAGCATCGGGTAGCGATGCGGCAAAATGTCGCGAATTTCCTGGATGTCGAGAAGGGGCATGCGAACTGGCTATTATAACAGGCAGTGCACCCGTTCCTTGCTTTTGCGGAAGCGAAACAGCCAGCCATCGTCGCATTCATTCGCGAGTTGGCGAGATGTGAGTCGCCGAGCGATCAGCCTCAAGCCGTAAACCGCCTCGTGAACCTGCTAGCCGCGCGGCTGGATGGCGCGGTCAACGTGAAGACCTTGCCGGGAGGCCGCTTCGGCCATCACCTGCGCTGCGAGTTCAAACTGCCCGGCGCGAAATCCGACAGCGGCAAAATCCTGGTGCTGGCGCACTCCGATACGGTTTGGCCCCTCGGCACGCTCGCGCAAATGCCGCTCCGCGAGGAGCAGGGCCGCTTGTGGGGACCGGGCGTGCTGGACATGAAATCGGGCATCGCGTTCTTCATTTACGCGATTCACACCTTGCGTATGCTCGAAATCCCCGTTCGCCGGAACATTCTATTTCAAGTGAATTCGGACGAAGAGGTCGGCAGCGAGACCTCCCGCGAGTTCACCGAAGAGGCCGCGCGGCAAAGTGCCATGGCGCTTTTGGTCGAGCCGGGCACGGGACTCAAGGGCAAACTCAAGACCGCGCGGAAAGGCGTCGGCGACTACACCGTCACTGTGAAGGGAAAGGCGTCGCACGCGGGCGTCGACTATGAAGCGGGCGCCAGCGCGGTGGTGGAGTTGGCGCGCCAGATCCCGAAAATCGCAGCGTTCACCAACCTGAAGCAGGGGACTACCGTGAACCCGGGTGTAATTGCGGGCGGTACGCGCACCAACGTGGTGGCCGCGGAGGCGCGGGTGGAAGTGGACATTCGCATCGCCAAAGCGAAAGACGCCGCGGCGCTCGACAAGAAATTCCAGTCGCTGCGTCCCGTCGACAAACGCTGCTCCATTCATGTGGAGGGTGGCCTCAATCGCCCGCCCATGGAGCGATCGCCGGCCATTCGAAGTCTCTTTCAAAAGGCGCGCGCATGCGCCAAGGAACTCGGCGTGAGACTGGAAGAATCGGCCACCGGAGGTGGCTCGGACGGAAACTTCACTGCGGCGCTCGGCGTTCCCACGCTCGATGGACTCGGCGGCGTTGGCGAAGGCGCACATGCGGCGAACGAGAGCATTCTCCTCGATCGCATCGCGGATCGCACAGCGCTTCTCGCGCTCTTGTTATCGCAGCTCTAAACACAGGCCGCCCGGATCACGCGAGCCAGATCGTCTTCGTCCTCCACGAACACTGTCCGGAGATCGATCAGCAGGCGGCGATCTTCAATGCGTGCCACCACCGGAGGATCGCTCAACCGGCATTGCCGCTCCGCTTCGATAACATCGCAATCAACCGCGATCAGCCAACTCTTCAGCGGCTGCCCCGGCGTGGACCCTCCACCAATCACCGAGCTTCCCTCCAGCAGCGACGCCCGCAGGCCATCCAGGCGTCCCAGTAACCGTTCCGCTCGCGCCTTCAGCTCCTCGCTCGTTCTCGCGATCAGGCGCAAGGCGGGTATCTGATCCCAGCGTTCCAAAACTAAATTGCGCAGTGTCGTTTCGAGCGCTTGATAGATCAATTTATCGAGGCGCAGGGCGCGAAACATCGGATTGCGCCGCAACCGGCCCACTAACCCCTGGTCCCCTGCCAGAATCCCCGCCTGTGGGCCTCCCAGCAGTTTGTCGCCGCTGAACGACACCAGGTTCACTCCCGCGCGAAGGCTGTCCCCCACCAGCGGTTCTTCGATTCCAAACGCCCGCAGATCCGTCACGCACCCACTTCCCAGGTCCTCATACAAGGGAATGCCGCGCTCCGTGGCAAGCGCAACCAGCTCGCGTAACTCGGGCTTCGACGTAAACCCTTCCATGCGAAAGTTGCTGGGATGAACGCGCAGCAGCAGCCGTGTTCGTTCGTTGATCGCCTCGCGATAATCGTCGATCTTGGTCCGGTTCGTCGTCCCCACTTCGCGCAGGCTCGCGCCCGAACTCTGCATGATCTCTGGAATGCGAAATCCGTCGCCGATCTCGATCAATTCGCCGCGCGACACCACCACTTCGAATCCCGCCGCCAGTTCATTCAACGCCAGATAAATGGCTGCCGCATTGTTATTCACCGCGATGCCCGGCGCGCCCGTCAACCGCTCGATCAGATCCGACGCGTGTACATCTCGCTGGCCGCGCCGCCCTTCCGCAAGATCGTATTCCAGGTTCGAGTAACCGAGCAGTGGTTCAAATGACGCGAGTGGGGCTCGCCCCAGATTCGTGTGCAGCACCACGCCGGTCGCGTTGATCACTTTGCGCAGCGATGGCGCTTCCAGCTTGGCCAGATTGCGCTCTACGCGCTTCTCGATCGAAACCGAGGTGGAATTTCGTCCCGCTCGTATCTCCTGGCGTGTTTTTTCGAGCACCCTGCGCACTTCTTCCACAATCAATCGCCGGGGAAAACGCCCCTCCAGGTGACCCAATGCGGCCAGCACTTGGTCCACCGCTGGAATTTCGCGCAGTTGTTCGGGCGTCGCCACGCCACGATCTTAACAGCTTCGTGTTATCTTCCAATTTTCATGGACCCCATCACGCTGGTCGTCATTTCGAACCCCAACTACCCGTTTCTACGCTTTTTGGACCGCCTTCCGCAGCCCGTGACGGTGCACACTGGAAACGATCTCGATTTCTTGAAACAGCACGCTCCGGACGCCGATGTGATCCTCAACGGTTTCCACGATGGCTCGGCATTGCGCGCCATCCTGCCGGTCGCGGCGCGTGTGAAATGGATCCACGCTTTGTCAGCTGGCGTTGAGAAAGTTTTGTCGCCGGAGCTGATCGAAAGCGCCGTCCCGCTGACTAACGGCCGGGGTGTTTTCGGTCCTGCGCTCGCGGAATTCGCGATTGCCTCGATGTTGTTCTTCGCAAAGGACCTGCGCCGGCTGATTCGCCAGCAGGAAGCCGCGCGTTGGGAACAATTCGATGTCGCGTTCCTGCGTAATCAGACGCTGGGCGTAGTTGGCTACGGGGGAATCGGCCGCGAAACAGCGCGCCTGGCTCACGCGCTCGGCATGAAGGTGATGGCTCTTCGCCGCCGCGCCTCGCCCGAAAACGATCCCATCCTGGAGCGTTCTTTCCAGCGCGAGCAATTGAATGAAATGCTAAGCCTGTCCGACTACGTGCTGGCCGCCGCGCCGCTTACACCGGAAACGCAAGGGATGCTCGGTTACGGGGAGTTCCATTTTATGAAGCCATCCGCCGTGTTTATCAATGTGGGCCGTGGCGCGGTGGTCGTTGAGGCCGCTCTCATCTCGGCGCTCAACCAGGCCCTCTTACGCGGCGCTGCACTCGACGTCTATGACACCGAGCCGCTTCCTTCCGATCATCCTTTCTACCGTATGGAGAACGTGCTGCTCTCGCCCCACTCCGCCGACCACACCACGGGCTGGATGGAGCTGGCCGTGAACCAGTTCATCGAAAACTTCGAGCGTTTCCGCAACGGACAGCCGCTCGAATTCATCGTGGACAAGCAGGCTGGTTACTAGCCGAAAGCATGAGTGAAATTCAGTTCTCCGACATTCAAGTGGCCGCCGAACGTACCCGCGGCATCGTCCGCCGAACTCCAGTCTTCACCTCGCGCACCTTCGACGCTCTGGCCGGCGCGTGCGTTTTCTTCAAGTGCGAGAACTTCCAGCGAGGCGGCGCGTTCAAGATCCGGGGCGCGTCCAACTTCCTTTTGTCGATTCCTAAAGACGACTTGCCGCGCGGCGTGGTGGCCTATTCGTCGGGCAATCATGGACAAGCGGTCGCCATTGCGGCCGAGTCGCTCGGCACTTCGGCCACCATCGTCATGCCCGCCGATGCCCCGGCCTTAAAGGTCGCGGCCACGCGTGCCCACGGCGGCAGAATCGTCACCTATGATCGGGCTTCGGAGGATCGCGAAGCTATCGCGCAGCGGATTGCGAAGGAAACCGGCGCCAGTGTTGTTCCTCCCTACGATCATCCCTGGACCATCGCGGGCCAGGGCACCGTCGCTCTCGAATTACTCGACGAAATTCCGGATCTGGACGCTCTGGTGATCCCCATAGGCGGCGGAGGGCTGATCTCGGGCAGTTCCATCGCGGCTCACGCGATTCGCCCCGGTATCCGCATCATCGGTGTCGAGCCGGAGCACGGCAACGACACGCTGCTCTCGTTACGCGCGGGCGAGCGTATTGGGGTTCCTTTGCCTGAGACCATAGCGGACGGGCTGCGCGCCGGCAAACCCGGCGCACTCACGTTTCCCATCGTTCAAAAGCACGTGGAAGATATCGTGCTGGTGAGCGATCCTGAAATTCGCGATGCGATGAAGTTCCTGCTCATGCGAATGAAAATCCTGGTTGAACCCAGTGGCGCCGCCACTGCCGCTGCGGTGATGCGTGGAAAGCTCCCGCCCGGGATTCCGAAGTTGGGCGTCATCCTCTCGGGGGGTAACGTGGACCCTGAATGCCTTACTGAACCGCGCGCGTGAGCAAGCGGCGTCAGTCCCCGGTTTCTTCCAGAAAGCAGCTCTCGAACGCCCGATCTACCAGATCGTCCGTTAACGCGAACGGCAGCTTCTCGAAATGGATCAGATCGATAGCATGCGAGAGGACATCGCGCGGATGGCAGCGCCGGAATGGCCGCCGCGTCTTGCGATAGTGTTTGTCGATAAAGCTCGCGATCAAACCATCGGCGTGCGTCAGGTTTTTCGATTCGCAGAAGCGCCGGAAGATGGTCATGAACTCGTGCTCGTCCGGGCTGCGCAACAGCATCTTGTATTGAATGCGGCGCAAAAACGCTTCGTCTCCCAATTGTTCCGGGTTCAGATTGGTCGAAAAAATCAAAAACGCTTCGAAGGGCACCGTAATCTTGCCGCCGCTGTGGAACTTCAAATAGTCCACGCGCCGTTCCATGGGCACAATCCAGCGGTTCAGCACCTCGGCTGGAGTGCACTGCTGGCGGCCGAAGTCGTCGATGAGGTAGATCCCGTTGTTCGCCTTCAACTGATACGGCGCATCGTATATCTTCGACGTGCTGTTGTAATTGAGGTCCAGCATCTCGAGCGTCAGCTCGCCGCCGGTGACAATGAACGGCCGCCGGCACTTGACCCACCTCTGGTCCTGCTGCGGCCCGGTTTTGAACACCGACTGCTCTTCGGCCTCTTCGACGGGTTGATGATAGAGCGGATCGAACACCTGAACGATGGTGCCCTGACACTCCAACGCGTGCGGCACGTACACGCACGATTCGTCGATGTTCATCAGCGCTTCGGCCAGGAAGGTTTTTCCGTTTCCAGGCTGCCCATAGATCAGGAACGAATTTCCCGAGCTGACGGCGGGACCGATCTGGGCCAGCAGGCGCGGCGTCACCACCATCCGGCTGTAGGCCTTCTGCAAAGTCTCCGGTGTCAACCAGCCGTCCGCGCGCTTCTGCCTCCGGACCACTGCCGAATATTGATACAGCGGAACCGGCGCCGGCCCCGCGTACTGGTTGCTCTCCATACACTCCCGAGCGCAGTTCTTGCCCGTATCCGTGAGCGCGAACAGCACCGTGCTGCTGCCCATGCCAAGCGACTTCTTGGCCTCTATAAAGTGCTGGCGTTTGAGGAATTCGATGATCCCTTCGATCAAGCTGAACTTAAGCCCGAGGCCCTCGGAAAGCTCGCGGCCCAGCATGTCGCCCCGCGTGTACATCTTTTTCAAGATCAGCTGTTGCAGCAGGGATACGGTAAGCCCGGTGTCCTCCAGCGTCTCGGGCGCGGGTGGAACCACGCTGGTGCTTTCGGAATTCTCCTCGACCGCGCTACTCAGCGAGGAAAGGAGTTCCAGTCCGGTCGGTACGCTGTCTTCACGTTCTTCTGAGATGGATGGAGATAGGACGGATTCGGATAGCATGATGAAGGTCCAGTGTGGGGCTTGAGTTCGATGGCCGCAATAGGAACTTGGTCCTTTTTCACCTAAGTTAATTTCCCCGGTTGACAAGCCGCAGCCGTTTGTGATCGCCTGGCCGTCCACTCCGCGCCCCCCAACAGTACTAATGCTGCAAGAAATCCCCACAGGATGATGGTGACCGTGTAATAGAAAGGTCCATATTCGGACTGTAGTTTTCCACGCAGATACGGCCAGGTCCACAGATTGATGTATTTCAGGGCTTCGAGCAGAAATCCGACCACAACCGCCGCGGGAATAATCTGCGCCGGCTTGATTTTGCAATTGGGAAGCAGCCAGTAGATCAGGAACAGCATCAGCATCGACATCGGAAGGGCCGCGGCTTTGAACAGCAGCAGCCCGATGAGGTTCGCCACTGGCGCCGTCTGTCGCATCTTGACGCCGGTCAGGAATTCATTGTTCAAGACCGTCAGCGTCGTCGAAAACAGCATTAGAGCGCCGCACGCGAAGATCAGCCCCAGGCTGACCAACTGGTTCTTGAAATAGTTACGGTTCTTCGGACAATTCCAAACGCGGTTCAGCGCCACTTCCAAAGGCTCAAAGATTCCGCTGGCGGTAAAAAATAGCAGGACCAGGGAAACCACCTGCACCGGCCCGCGCGAAGCCACCGTCACTTCGAAATTCCTCCGGATGAACTGCCCGAACGTATCGGGGAAATAGTCGTCCAGGGCGAAGTAGACTGCGCTCACGCCGGCTTTCCACTTCAAAACGTACCGGCATATCGAAAGCATGACGGTGAGAAACGGAAAGAAGGAAAGCAACAAGCCCGCCGACACCGAGAACGCGAATACATGCACCTCGGTCTGCATCAGGTAGCGGCAGGTGGGGAGCAGCGAGCGGCCGATTCTTCTCACTCATTCACCCCACGGTCACGCGTCTACCAATGACGCGCCAGCGCCCCGACAGGACGATCCCGATCGCCGCACTGTAAATGCGGTGCTCTTCCACCAGGATGCGCGCGGCCAGCGTCTCCTCATCGTCGTCATCCAGCACCGGCACGGCGGCCTGCATAACGATAGGACCCGCGTCCAACTGTTCGTCGACAAAATGCACTGTGCAGCCGCTGATCTTGGCTCCCTGTTCGAGCGCTTGTTTCTGGGCGTCGAGGCCGGGAAACGCGGGCAGCAAGGATGGATGTATGTTCAACGCCCGCATTGGATAGGCACGGCAAAACACCGGCGTGAGCAGCCGCATGAAACCCGCCAGGCAGACCAGTTCCGCGCCATGGTTTTGAAGTTCTGCCACCACCCGCCGGTCATACTCCTCGCGCTCGACGCCTTTCGAAGCCAGCACCACGGCGGGCAATCCGCGCTCCCTAGCGATCTCAATTCCGCGAGCTTCCGGACGATTCGAAATCACCGCCGCGATCTCCGCGTCCAGCCTGCCACGCCTGACGTTTTCCGCGATCGCTTCGAAATTCGAGCCCCGGCCGGACAGCAGGATGCCCAGGCGCTTCACCTGTCGCCCTCAGCCACATACACCACGCGGGCGCCAGGCGATTCCACCACTTCGCCCATCTGAAAACACGCTTCGCCCAGGCCGCTCAGCAGCGCGCGCGCCCTTCCAAGATTCCGCTTCGCAACCACCAGAATCATCCCGACGCCCAGGTTAAATGTCCGCCGGTAGTCGGCCAAATCCAGGTTGCCGATGGCGCGCAGCTCCTCAAAGAAAGGCGGAACGGTCCAACTGGAAACATTCACGCGCGCCCCCAGGCCCTCCGGCAGGATCCGAGGCGTGTTATCGGTGATGCCGCCTCCGGTGATGTGGGCCGCACCCTTCAGCATGCGAGCGTCGATCAACGCGCGGATGGGCTTCAAATAGCTGCGATGCACCTTCAGCAGTTCATCCGCCAGCGTGTCGGTGAGCTGGCGCCGCGCCGTCTCAAACAGCAGCTTGCGCGCCAGCGAATAGCCATTAGTATGCAGCCCGTTGGATGGCAAACCCAGCAGCGCATCGCCCGCCCGTATCCCCGCTCCGGTCAACATCTGCTTGCGCTCCACCGCGCCCACGATAAATCCGGCCAGGTCGTACTCGCCAGCCTGATACAACCCGGGCATCTCCGCCGTTTCTCCGCCGATCAGAGCGCATCCGTTCGCGCGGCAGCCTCGCGCCACGCCCTCAATCACCTGTCCCGCCACTTTGGCGTCCAGCTTCCCGACTGCGAAATAGTCCAGAAAAAATAGTGGGACCGCGCCTTGCACTGCGATGTCGTTCACGCAATGATTCACCAGATCTTCGCCGATCGTGTTGTGGCGTCCCGTCAGGAACGCGATCTTTAGCTTGGTCCCAACGCCGTCGGCCGAGCTCACCAGCACCGGATTCTTCCAGCCCGACAGCAGATAGCCGCCGCCAAAGCTGCCGATATCGGTCAGCACAGAACGATTGAAGGTGCCCCTGGCATGCTTGCGGATCAGGGAAACCGCACGGTCCGCTTCGTCGATGCTGACCCCCGCATCTTGATAAGTAATTGGCTGGGTAAGCGGTTTTCTGGCTGGCATTTCCGTGGGTTGATCTCCCATGGTACGCCTTCCGCGACCACTTCCCAACTTCGGGGTTATACTAAAAGCGAGTAAGTCTGTCCCTGGATCAATCGATCCGGGTATGGGAAAGAGAGCCCTCTTCGATGATCCCAACGCGCCGGTTGGTAAGCCTCCCCTGTCTCCTGATGGTAGCCTCAGCTGCTGCCTTCGCCCAACAAGCTCCGGCTCCCGCGCCACCCTCCCCACAAGCTGACAAAGCAGCGGCGTATTACAACTATTCGCTGGGCCATCTTTATTCCGAATTGGCGGCCGCCTACGGCAATCGCGGCGAATACTTCAGCAAGGCGGCGGATGCCTACCGCGCTGCATTGAAAGCCGATCCAAGCGCAACCTTTATTGCCGAAGAACTCTCGGACTTATACATCCAATCCGGACGGCTGCGCGAAGCGGTGCTGGACGCCGAAGACGCACTCAAACAGAACCCCAACGATTTGAACTCGCGCCGGCTGCTGGCGCGCATCTACACCCACCTGATCGGCGATTCACAAACCAACCAGATCGACGCCGGAATGGTGAAGAAGGCCATTGAGCAATACCAGAAGATCACCGAGTCCGATCCCAAGGACGTCGAGAGTTGGATCATGCAGGGCCGTCTGCAAAAGGCGCTCATGAACTCCACCGAAGCGATGGCCGCTTATAAGAAGGCGCTGGAACTGGACGCTGGTAACGAAGACGCCATGACTGGCTTGGCCACTGTGTATGCCGATCTGGGCGACAACAAGGCCGCGGCCGACATGTTGCGCAAGGTTGCCGACAAGGACCCCAACCCCCGCAGCCTCACCAGTCTCGCCAATGTCTACGAGCAGTTGAAAGACTATTCGCTGGCCGCGGAAATGCTTCGCCGTGCGCTCGATCAACAGCCCGGCAATTCGGAGCTGAAGCTGGCCCTGGCCGAGGATTTGCTGCTTTCCAACAACCTCGACGACGCGTTGAAGCTGTACCAGGAGGTGGTTGCCGAAGATCCCAAGGATATCAAAGCGGTACTCCGCATATCGCTCATCTATCGTCAGAAACAGGATTTTGCGAAGGCTCGCGAAGCGGCGGACAAAGCCAAGGAAATCGATCCCAACGATCTGGAAGTCCAATACAACGACGTGAACTTGCTGGAAGCCGAAGGCAAGATCCCGGATGCGATCAAGACCTTGAAAGGCATCCTGGACGCCACTGCCAAGAAGAGCTACAGCGCGTCTGAAAAGGGCAGCAGAAGCTTCTTGCTCTCAAGCCTGGGCGAACTGGATCGCACCATTGAACAGTACGGCCCCGCCGTGGACGCCTTCCACCAGTTGGCCGATCTTGACCCCGACAACGCAGGGCGTGCGCAAGCTGAGATCATCGAGACTTATCGCGAGGCCAAGGATTATCCCAAGGCCGAAGCCGAAGCAGAAGCCGGGGTGAAGAAGTTCCCGAAGGATCGCGCTGTGTCCGCGACGCGCTCTACCGTTTTGTCGGACCTTGGCAAGACGGATGCGGCAGTGGCCGAAGCCCGCCGCCTGATGGACGGCAAGAACGACCGCGAAGTGGATCTCAGCCTGGCCGACATCTACGAGAAGGCCAAGAATTTTACGGAAATGGCCAAGGTGTTGGACGCCGCCGAAGCGCTTTCCCAATCCAGCCAGGAGAAGCAAGACGTCGCTTTCCGCCGCGGCGCCATGTTGGAGCGGATGAAGAACTTCTCCGCAGCCGAGGCCGAATTTCGCAAAGTGCTGGAAATGAATCCTGACAACGACAATGCGCTAAATTATCTCGGCTACATGCTGGCGGATCGCAATATCCGGTTGGAAGAAGCGCGCGACATGATCAGCAAAGCCGTGGCGCGCGAGCCCAATAGCGGGGCATATCTCGACAGCTTGGGCTGGGTCTACTTCCGTTTGAACAAACTGCCCGAGGCCGAGGACAAGCTCCGTGAAGCGTTGCGCTACATGTCGCGCGATCCCACCGTGCACGATCATCTCGCTGAAGTCTACTTCCGCGAAGGCAAGATCCGCGAAGCCATCGCGCAGTGGCAAAGCTCGTTGCGGGAATATCAGGCCGGCCCGCCCAGCGATATGGATCACTCTGAAGTCGCCAAAGTGCAGAAGAAGCTGGAAGACGCTAAGGTTCGCCTGGCTCGCGAAACAGGCGCCAAACAACAGTAGCGTTCTTCACCCTGGGGCGGACGCGTCCGCCCGCCACTTCCTCCTCTGCCGCCTGACCCCTGGCCCGGCTGTGACGTACAATAGTTTTTCGCTGTGGAACATTTCACCGGTCGTGCCATGCGACCTTCGAGTGTGATAAATTTCCACGGATAGGAGCTATGTGATGAAACGTTATTTCGCTGGCTTGGTTTTGCTGGCTCTGCCCTGTGTGCTGCCGGTTCTGGCGCAGGAGAAGCAAACTTTTGTGATCAACCCAGGCACTCCGGAGGGACAAATCCTGCAGTCCCTGGGTCAGGAAACCGACGATGCCAGGAAAGTTACTCTCGGTCAGGATTTTCTCGCGAAGTATCCCAAGCACGAGGCTGCCGGCTGGGTAGCCGCGCAAGTGGAGTCAGGCCTGCTGGCTGAAAAGGACAACGACAAAGTTTTGCAAGTGGCCGAAGCGGCTTACGCCAACGGCCCCGACATGGACGGCGCTTATTACGCTTTGAAGGCCGCAGTGGCAAAAGAAGATCTCGCCGCGACCAAGACGTGGTCTGCTCGCACTTCGGAAGCCGCCCGCAAGATCGTCGGTTCCGCCAAGGCGCCAACCGACGACGAAGGGAAGCATCAATTGGAGTACGCCAAGGAAGTGGACGAATATTCCGAATACGCGCTGTACGTACTCGCGCTGAAGGCGCAACCCAAGGACGAAGTGGATTTGGTGGATACGCTGATTAAGCAGAATCCCAGGAGCCAGTATTTGCCGGAAGTCGCCACCAGCTACTTCGCCGCGTTGAGCAAGGCCGGCGAAGGCGCGAAAGCCTGCCCAGCCGCTGTAAAGATGGCTGTGGATAAGAACGCAGAAGCCATGCTCTATGCGGCAGATTGCAGCTGGCGTGGGAACAAGGCGGAAGCGGTGGTTAGTTACGCCGCCAAAGCCTCCGAAGCTGCCAGCACGCGCACCAAGCGCGAAGGCGTGAGCGATTCCGATTGGGCTACTCAAAAAGCCGCGTTACTCGGCAGCGCCAACTTCTATACGGGCGTCGGTTACGCGATGCAGATGCGGTACGGTCCGGCGAACAAAGCGCTTAAGGCCGCTCTGCCGGCCATCAAGGGCAACTCACAGCTCTACGCGATCGCGCTGTTTGATCTGGGCCTCGCTAACTACAGTCTAGGCAAGCCGTTGGGGGACAAGGCGCAAATGCGAGAAGGCTTGCACTACTTCCAGCAATCGGCGGAGATCACAAGCCCGATGCAGGATCAGGCATCGCGCAATGCCAAGCTGGTGCTCGCCGAGCTCGGCGGGAAGTAACCAGCCGCGCTAGCCCGCTATCGACTTCCAGTTCTTCGCCAGATGCTCGGCGGTCCGCCACGATAGCGCTTGCATAGTGAGGGTTGGATTGCGTGCGCCGCTGGTGCCAAACACCGAACCCCCGAGCATCCCGAGGTTGGGCGCTTCATGCGAGAATCCCCAACGGTCCACCACGTTGGTATCCGGGTTATCGCCCATGCGCGTTCCACCATAGGTGTGCGTCGATAGCGCCGGGCCGAACGGCTGGCCCTTGATTATCTCAATGGCGCCCGCCGCGCGGAACCACTCTTCCATTTTGTTCTGCGCGTGGATGGCAGCGCGGGTCTCGTTGTCTTTGGGACCGCTGGTAACCCGGCACACCGGATCGCCCAGCGGATCTTTGACGTCGGGATCCAGATCCAGATAGGTGTTCTCGTACGGAAAGCTGTTCGTCTGCAAATAAGAAGAGGTGCAACGGCCCGCGTTCTCATGCACGAACCTTTTCCACTTGGAACCCCACCCGGGTGCGCGGCCAAAGGTGCTCATGCTGGCCGCCGCGATGGGATGCAACTCCATGAACGTGCACAGGCTGGCCCCGCCGATGAACCCGAGCCCGGAGTGATCGAACGTATCGTCCGCCCATTCATCCACCACCACGCCTTGCGAAAGCATAGCGCGATACCAGGTGTTGACGTCCATGGGGAACAACGCCGTCACGCCGACTCCGGCTTGTATGTCCCAGTGGCCGAAGTAGTGCTTGCCTACTTGGCCATGATTATTCGAAAGGCCATTCGGATACGCCTTGGATTTGGAAAGCAACAGCAGTCGCGTGTTTTCGTAGGTGTACGACGAGACCAGCACCACTTTCGCGGGCTGAAAATACTCTTTGCCATCGCGGATATAGAGGACGCCGGTGACTTTGCCACTGTCATCGGCGACGATCCGGGTCACCTGCGCGTTGTCGAACACCGTCAGGTTCTTGGTTCTTTGCGCTTCGGGGATGGTGGTGAAACAGGTGGAATTCTTGGCCCGGACGTGGCACCCGCCGCGATCGCAGTACCCGTGATAAGCGCAAGCCGCCCGCCCGCGATAGGGCTGCGAGTTGATGGCCGCAGGCGCGTGAAACGGCTTCCACCCCAGCGACCGTGCGGCCTTGTTCATGTGATCCAGATAGTCGCAGGTCCGCAGCGGAGGCATCGGATATTCGCGCTGCCGCGGGCCTTCGTAAACGTTGCCCGCCTGATCCAGCTTGCCTTGAATGTTACCCGCTTTGCCCGATACGCCCACCTCGTGCTCCACGGTGTCGTAATACGGCTCCAGTTCTTCGTAGCTAATGGGCCAGTCCTCGAGCGTCGATCCGTTCGGAAGCAAACTCGCGCCATAGCGTTTGATGGTTTCCGAGCGCGTCTTAAAATCCCACGGCTTCAGCCTCCAGCTTTGCGCGTGATAGTGTATGGAAGTGCCGCCCACGGCGTTCATCATCGGATGAGCCGCCGCCTGCCGCGCCTTGGCGTCCGGGCTGGTGCGAAAGGTCGGAATTTCCTTTTTAGCCTTGGGGACGGTGGTCACCAGGTCGCGCACGTTGTTGTGAATCTCGTCCGGCTTAAAATCCTTCGCCGGATCCATCCACGTGCCCGCTTCGATCCCCGCCACTTTCAAACCTGCGCGAGCTAGCGGCAATACGGCTACGCCACCCGCCGCGCCCAATCCCACCACGGCCACGTCCACTGGCTTCAGACTAATGGCCATGCTCAGATCCAGCCCCGTACGCCGACCGGTGAAGCGGCTTGATCTCAACGCCCATCTTTTGATCGTCGGCGGAAGTGGCCAGGCGCGGCCCAGGGTATTTGATCAGATCCCAACCTGCGAAATTCTTGTTGCCGCCGTAGTAGGGATCGCCGAACATTCCTTCCAGCGTGAGCCGCCGCGCGCGATTGAAGAATGCCCGGGCATTGGGAAATCCCGCCGCCGAGCCATTCTCCATGGCCGTCAGGACCATGTCCTGCTTCTCTCCTGTTAGATCGATGAAGGCCCGCTCCTGCGAACGCTTTGAGAAGGCATCGGTGGCCTCTAACCCCTCGATGAAGGCGGCTTTCTCCCCGGCGAGATAATCGCCAAGCGCGCGATTGATGTAAATCGGCACGTCGCTTTCCGACGCACTGGGGCCCAGCTCGTCCTTCGGAATCAGACGATCGACAAACGCCGCCAGAAGGCGAAGCTGAACGTCGGAAAGTGCGGATACCGCCGGCGCCGGTGTTTGTGCAGCCGCGGTGATCGCCGCAACGGGGACAATCGCGGCGCTCGCAATTACGGCCCGTCGCGAAATCTCACCGGCTTTGTTTTCCGGCATGGCGCTACCGGTGGAACAGGCCGTTGTAAACGCCGCTGGCGAGAATGTGCCCGCCGAGCGCATTTTGCAAATCGTCACGGCCGGCGGTGGCCGGCAAATCGAGCTTCGAATCCAGCGCGTAGACTTCCAGCGTGTAGTGATGCGGCAGCCCCGGCGGCGGGCACGGGCCCATGTAGCCGTTCTTACGCGCGATGTTCATCCCTTGTCGCGTCCCATCGGGAAGGTCGGCGTCGCCGGCGACGCTTGCGGGCAAGCCGGTCGCGCTGGCCGGAATGTTCCAGGCGATCCAATGCGTCACGTCATCGAACGATTTCCCGGGATGCACGTCGCCATCGTGGAAAATCAGAGCGATCGACATAGTGCCGGCCGGCGCTCCGCTCCACGCGATCTGCGGAGACCCCCCCGGCGGTTTCGCGGCGCAAGTGAACTTCTCCGGAATGTCGCCGCCGTCGCTGTAACCGGAAATCGTGATTTTCAGTGGCGAAGGAATCCCGCCTCCCTTATTCTGCGCGAATGCGGCGCTGGCGGTAAGCGCCAATGCAGCCGCGAAAGTGGTCCAAGATCTCATTTCGATTTCCTCCTATTTACCTGAGTAACTCAAACGCCAGATGGCTTTATAACCATCGTCGGTGAAATACAGGGAGCCGTCCTTTGCCACCACCACCGCGACGGGCCGGCCCCACGCGTTACCGTCCGGCGTAACGAATCCAGTGACGAAGTCTTCGTACACGCCGCTCGCATGGCCGTTATCCAACGGAACGCGGACAATCTCGTAGCCGGCGCGCGTGGAGCGGTTCCAAGAGCCGTGCTCGGCGCCGAACAAATCGCCCTGATATTCCTTCGGAAATTGATTGCCTTCGTAGAACGTAATTCCGAGCGACGCGTTGTGTGGCTGCATCAGCACGTCGGGAACAATCACTTTGCCTTTCAGCTCCGGATGCTTGCCTTCCAGCCGCGGATCCTGATTCGAACCCATGTAGAACCAGGGCCAGCCATAGAAGCCGCCCTCTTGCACGTGCGTGATGTAGTCGGGCACCAAGTTGTCGCCCAGTTGGTCGCGCTCGTTGACCGAGCACCACAACTCGCCGGTCTGCGGATTCACCGCCAGACCCACTGGGTTTCGAATTCCCGAGCCGTAAATCTGAACGAACTTGCCGTCCGGCGTGTATTCCAGAATGTTGGCGCGATGGGTCTCGCCGGGATGCGTATCGGAATCGTCCACGTTCGAGGCCGATCCCACGGCGACAAACATGCGCTTGCCGTCTTTCGAGAACACCACGTCGCGCGTCCAATGGCCGCCTCCCGTGGGAAGCTCAGGGATGATGGTCTCCGACGCGCCCGTCGCCTTCAAATCGCCTACGTGATAAGGAAAGCGCACAACGGAATCCGTGTTGCCGATGTAGATCCACTGCGGGTTGGCGCCAACCGGATAGAATGCGATCCCGAACGGCCGCTTCAAACCAGTGGCGAACGTCGACACCTGATCGGGCTTGCCATCGGCGCTGCGGCCGCGAAAGATCTTTATTTCGCCCGGCATGCTGTCGGCCACGAAGAAATCGCCGTTGGGAGCCATGCGGATCTGACGCGGCTCGGTAAGCCCTTCATGCGTGTAGAGCTCCACTTTGAAACCGGCCGGCGCCATGGGCCACATGTTATCCGGCTTCGGAACCACTCTGGGAAAATTCGCGCTCGATTTCGTATCGTACGGTTTCGGAAGATCGGCTGCGGTGATCTTGTGAAACAGGCCGGGTTTTTCCTTTTGATAATCGGAGAATGCCTGCTGTCCGGTGAGAAGATCCTTGCTGTCAATTTTATCGGTCTTGCCGCCGGCGCCTTGTAGAATCCAACCAGCGCCCACAATCGTCAATCCGGCCGGAACCATCCAATACAGCCTTTTCATCTTGCCTCCCAGCGACGGTCATTATATCAGTCGTCTCTCCCGCGTCAGTCACAGCAAGGGCGTATGGGACGAATCGGGATTGGGGATCACCCAGCGGGGGTTGTGACTGTTGGATATACTGTGGAGTGGAGTCCACAATGGAAACCATACAGGTTGTTCTGGACACAAAGCTCCTGAAAGCTGCCGACGATGCAGCCAAGCGGCAAAAGGTGAATCGATCCGCGCTCATTCGTAGGGCTCTTGAGGAACACCTGAAACATCTGCGTGCGTTGGAGCTCGAGGAACGCGACCGGCGGGGCTATCAAGCTCGGCCACAGCGGATCGAGGAGTACCGTCCTTGGGAGGAGATTGCGGCTTGGCCGGATCACTGAACCGCGGCGACGTCCACCTTTGCCGCTTTGCATCACCGGACAAGCAGCGGCCGGCTCTCATCCTCACTCGCCTAAGCGCGATTGGCCACCTTTCCACCGTGACAGTGGCCCCCATAACCTCCACCATCCGAGACGTGCCGTCGGAGGTGATTCTGGATGTGGATGATGGCATGAAGGGCCGATGCGCGGTCAACCTGCACAATGCAGTAACCATCTCACAAGAACGCTTGGGAAGGCGGGTCGCCAGCCTGGATCATCAACGGATGGCGGAGGTCTGCGCAGCGCTTCGGTTTTCGCTTGGATGCGGGTGAATAGTTTATCGCTGGCCTCTAACCCCGCGTCTTGTTGCGCATAAGAGCCCGCACCGGCCACGTCAGAATTCGTCCTAATCGAAATGACAGTGAGTTTCCGATGTTGCCGATAGCCTCCGAGAATTCCAGTTCGCGATCATACAGAAACCGCAACTGCGCATTCCGCCGCTCCCACAGAACCTGCAGCTCCTGGACGTCTTCGTCGCGCAGGGTGTGGCCGGCCTGAAGGCGCTCAGGGAGAGGTCTCGGCACATAAACGGTGGCGTGCGAACGAACCGTCTCCGCCGCGGGCCGCTCCGTCGTATAGTAATACACCGCCACCGATTTTCGCGACAGGTGCGAACGATTCGCGGGAAGCGCAATTCGCGAGAAGCCATGCCAAGAACGTTCGGTAGTTTCGAAAAGGACCGCGCGATTGGCGAGCGGAGCGATCTTGCACACCGAGTCCTCGCCAGGGTTCCACGGGTCCTTGTGTAATTCGAGGCAGCCGCCCCACTCCTCGCGCCACTCCCGATTCAAGAACAGAATCAGATTCAGCCGCCGGTGCAGGCGGCGTGCCGGATGGAAGTTGAAGTCGACGTGAACGTCGAGTTCCTGACCGTCGAGGTTCTCATGTGTTCCGCCGCCCTCGTAGTCGGGATCATAGGCCAGCCTGGGGATTCCGGAGATCTCGCCGACGAGCTGGAGAAACGATTTGTCGCGTATCAAGCCATCGAACGCTTTGTACGCGGGGCCAATTCCGGCCATCCGCGACACTACCGCCTTCAGCCCCACCTTGCCGAGTTCGTTTACCGCTTTGCCGGGATCAAAGGAAGGGAACTCCGCGATCAACATGTCGATGATGGGTGGCTTGAGGAACTCATCCATCACGACGTGACGAAACGGGCTGGCCGCGGCAAAACTTTGCGCCAATTCGGACGAGCGGGTTCTAATGTGAGGGTGAAGCAAATCGCTCACAATCTCACGATACCCTGGGCGCGACTGTTTGGTGTTGTTGGCGTGGCCTGCATCCTGCTTTATTTCTTTACTGGAGCTGGTGCAGGGCTGGGCGCATATTTCACCACCGACGATCTCGCAAACATGAACCATTATCGGAATCAGTCATTGTTGAGCATTTTGAGGGCGAATGTCCTGTTTTTCAGTCCGTCATACCGGCCCATGGGCGGCCTATTCTACCGCTCGCTGTTCGCCGCCTTCGGATTTCATCCTTTGCCCTTTAGGATTGCGTTCTTCCTGTTTCTAACGGTGAATCTTGGACTTTCCTGGCGAATCGCTGAGCTTGTCACCGGATCGCAGGAAGTTGCGGGCTTGTCCACCCTCATCGGAGCCTTTCATCCGCGCCTCGTGGATCTTTACTGGAGCACAGGAACCATCTACGACGTTCTATGTTTCACCTTCTTTTACGCCGCTCTATGTCTGTACATCGAGATCCGAAACCGGGGCAGGGTTCCTCGGGGCGGCGCCGCATTGTTGATCCTCGTCTTCTTTGTCTGTGCCCTGAATTCGAAGGAAATCGCGGTTGGATTACCGCCGTTGATGCTGGCCTACGAGCTGCTCTTCCATCGGGGATCGCCTCGCGACATGCTGAGGCAGGCTCGCTTGCCGCTGATCGCCGCCGTGCTGACGGCGCCATATATCTGGGGCAAGCTCCTTCCAGGCAGCCTTTTGACGCAATTCGATCGCTACCACCCCGATATGTCGTTCTCCCGATTTTTGTCGACATATGCTTCGTACCTCCGCGAATTACTGTACGTTGAAACTTGGCTCACGCCTGTGTCAACTGGAGTGCTGCTCTTAGCCCTGCTGCTGGCCGCCCTTCTGATCAGGTCGCGCGCGCTGGTGTTCTCCTGGTGCCTCGCGGTTGTAGCGGCCCTGCCCATTGCATTGATTCCACCCCGAACGGCCTTCGAATTCTATATTCCTCTTACGGGCTGGACGCTTTACATTGCGATTGTGTTGGTCCTTCTGCGCACCAAGATACTCGGCCGCCTGGAACGGCCGGTGTACGGGCTCCTGACGTTCCTAGCCGTTCTTTGCCTTCTTCTCAGAGCCCATCGCATCCAGCGCCAACGGATGGGAGGTCCGGAGTTGCTCGGACAGGCCGTAATTCGCCGTGTGGCCCAAGATCTGGACCGGCATCACGTGGTGTTTCCTCAAGGCGAACGGGTGCTCGTTGTGAACGATCCATTTACACCGCAACGATACGAGCTTTTGTTACTACTGCGTCTTTATGCCGACGACCCAAGTCTTGAGGTGGATAACGCCCCAACCGACGACTGCACGTATCAGATAATGCTTCGGTGGGACGGATCAAGGCTAGACCGTGTCAGAAATGGGCCGTGCATCGCCGTATCTCCTTGCCCTCGCAGCACGTAGCCAACCGCACCTCCCATCAACCCTGTATACACCTACAGTAGTAGCCCCTACCGGCCGATTAATTGCTCGCAGGGTAATAGCTCAAAGCTTGCAAAGCGGAGATTCCTTCGTTGTTTCCGATTATCGGTATCCTTGTCGTGCTCGGCTGTATCGCCGGCGGCTATCTTATGGAAAAGGGGAACCTTCTGGTTCTCATGCAGCCTGCTGAGCTCCTCATCATCGGAGGCGCGGCAATCGGGACAGTACTCATTGGTAACCCGCCCTACATTCTAAAATCGATCGTCTCCAGCCTCGTCGCAGTATTCAAAGGAGGCCACTATACCGCCACAACCTACCTTGATACCCTGCGCTTTCTGAACGATTTCTTTGGGACCTCCCGCAAGAATGGCATCACGGCCCTGGAGAACGATCTCGACGAGCCCGAAAAAAGCGCGCTGTTCAAGCGCCATCCATCCTTCGCCAAAGACAAAGAAGCCATGCATTTCTTTTGCGATACGATGCGAACGCTGCTGGCCGGCGGAGTGGAAGTGCATGACCTGGATCAGATCATGGAGACCGATCTGGAAGTCCTGCACAAACAAGCGCTGCTGCCTGCGGCCGCCATTTCCACCATGGCCGACAGCTTGCCCGGATTAGGCATTGTCGCCGCAGTTCTGGGCGTTGTCATCACCATGAGCGCACTGGGCGGACCGCCGGAGGAAATCGGACACAAGGTTGCGGCGGCGCTGGTGGGAACGTTCCTCGGCATTCTTCTGTGCTACGGATTTCTCGGACCCATGGCGGCCAACATCAAGAAGCAAACCAATGCCGAGAGTGAATACTTCCTCTGCCTTCGCATGGGGCTGCTCGCATTCATGAAAGGCGTTCCGCCCATTCTGGCGCTCGAAGCCGCTCGCCGCGCCATTCCCCACCACGTCAGACCGACATTCCAGGAAATGGATAAGGCGTGCCGGAAACCCGCCGGCGGAGCACCTGCGTCCGAGGCGGCGGCTTGACGGCCAAAAAGGGCGCTCAGCCCATCATCATCGTTCGCAAGAAGGCCGACCATCATGACGACGAGCATGGTGGAGCTTGGAAGGTCGCGTATGCCGATTTCGTAACCGCAATGATGGCGCTCTTCATCGTTCTTTGGTTGTTGAGCGCGAGCGAAAAAGTTCAGAAAGCGGTTGGGGGGTATTTCCAGGACCCCACTGGCAAGGGCAAACAGGTGGGCAGCACCAGCGCCGGCATAGGCGAGACCCTGACGCTCTCCGAGAAACAGTTGAAGGAGATCAAAGAGAAGATCGAGCAAGCCATGAAGCAGATCCCTGAGTTCAAGGATATGCAGAATCAGATCAAGATGACCATGACCGCCGAAGGGCTGCGTATCGATCTGCTGGAGACTAAGCGCGGGCTGTTTTTCGACACCGGCAACCCCACGCCCACTGCGGCCGGGGGCGAACTGCTCAAGATGCTGGCCTCAGAACTGATAAAACTCCCCAACAAGGTCGCGATCGAAGGCCACACCGATTCCACTCCCTACGGCCGCCCCGATTATTCCAACTGGGAGCTGTCCGCGGATAGAGCCAACGCCGCGCGGAGAATCCTGACCGAGTCTGGATTGGACGACAGCCGTATCAGCCAGGTACGCGGGTTCGCCGACCAGCGGTTGCTGCTGAAAGACGACCCCACCAATCCTTCCAACCGCCGTATCTCCATCATCGTGCGCAATCAGGGCATGGACGAACAAGATGCCAAACTCGCAGGCGCTCAGCCCACCGCCGCACTGCCACCCAAGCCGGTGAAATCCGAGAAGCCCTCCGCTGTCATGCTGCCCGCTCCCACTGCCGCTGCCAAGAAGTAAGAAGCCTGGTCCAGCCCTGCTGTTGTATACTTCGGCATGAAATTCAATTGTCCAAGGAGACCTACGTGAATCGCATCTGCACTTTGACATTCATAGGAGCTTTGCTCGGCGCCGCAGCCCTCAACGCTCAAAATCCCTTCTCTACTGACACCAAAAACTTTTACACCAACATCAAGGGCATAGTGACCAAGGCTGCCGACGAGATGCCGGAAGCGAACTACGTGTTCAAAGCCAGTCCGATGGAACGCACCTACGGCGAGATTGTCGGGCACATCGCCGACGTCCAACTGGCGCTCTGTGGCATAGCCAAAGGCGAGCAGAAGAAAGGCGACGCCGGCAGCAAGACCAGCAAAGCCGATCTGGCCGCTGCGTTGAAAGCATCCTTCGACTATTGCGACGGCGTATACGACTCGATGACCGACGCCGAGGCTGCAACCAAAGTGAAGATGTTTGGCCCGAACATGGTTACCAAACTGGCCGTGCTCAATTTCAACATCGCTCACGACAATGAAATGTACGGGCAGATGGTGGTGTATTTGCGGATCAAGGGCCTGGTGCCTCCGTCCAGCCAGCCCCGCCAGCCGTAGTTCGGTCCGGGCTATGCCGGCGCCGTTCGAGTAAACTGATCTCAACGTTCCATGCATCTTAAGACAGGCGATTGCCTGGGGAGCTACGAGATCCTTGCCCTCATCGGCGTCGGCGGCATGGGCGAGGTCTATCGCGCGCGAGATACGCGGTTGGGACGCGAAGTCGCAGTCAAAATCCTGCCCGAGGCGTTTGCTCAGGATGAAGATCGGATGCGGCGCTTCGACCAGGAGGCCCGCGCGGTGGCGGCCCTCAACCATCCCAATGTCCTCTCCATCTATGACACGGGCGTAGAGGGCGGAGTCCCTTATCTTGTTTCCGAACTGCTGGATGGCGAAAGCCTTCGCCAGCGGTTGGAGCAAGGGCCGATTCCCGCGCGCAAAGCCGTCGAGTATGCGCAACAAGTGGCCGACGGACTGGCGGCTGCGCACGAGAAGAATATCGTCCATCGCGATCTGAAGCCGGAAAACGTTTTTCTGACCCACGGCGGACGCATCAAGATTCTGGATTTCGGTTTGGCCAAGATGCAACCCACCGACGCGAGTGCGCCGACCGATGGTGCAACCGCGACGATCGCGGCGGTGACGAATCCCGGAATGGTGATGGGCACTGCGGGTTACATGGCGCCCGAACAGGTGCGTGGCGAGCCGGTGGATCATCGCGCCGACATCTTCAGCTTTGGAGCTGTGCTTTATGAGATGCTGAGCGGCCATCGGGCCTTCCAGCGAGACACGTCGGTGGAAACTCTGAACGCGATTCTCAGGGAAGATCCGCCCGCTCTGGATGTGGAGAAGCTGCGCGTTGCACCCGGCTTGGAGCGCATCGTGCATCACTGCCTGGAGAAGAAACCCGCGGACCGGTTTCAATCCGCGCGCGATCTGACGTTTGCGTTAGGATCGCTTTCCGATACTTCTACTACGCAAAGGTCGGCGATCTCCGCACCTGCGGCCGTTTCTCGACTTAGGTGGATAGGTCTCGCAGCCGGTGCGCTCATTGCGCTCGCCGCTGCCGTAACATATTTCGCGATTCAGTTTTCCCGCCAAGCGGTGCGCCAGGATTTCGCGATTTCCGTGCCGGGCGAGGTGAGCCATCTGGCGATTTCAGCCGACGGAAAATGGCTAGCCTTGGTCTCTCCTGGCGACACCGGATTGCCTAAGATCTACATTCAGCGAATCGGTTCCACCGATGTCCGGGCGCTTCCGGGAAGCGACGGCGCGAGTTATCCGTTCTGGTCGCCGGATGATGCTTATGTCGCATTTTTCGCCAATAACAAGCTTGAGAAGATCGCAATTGCGGGCGGCGAACCGCAGACCATAACCAGGGTGGGAAGCGCTCCCCGCGGAGGCAGTTGGGGCAGCAAGGGCGTCATCATTTACTCGCCCGAGGCCGGTGGTCCGCTATTGCGGGTGAACGCGGACGGCAGCGGCGCAGCGCCACTCACCGATAAAATTTTGACGCCCCAACAAGCCTCGCACCGCTGGCCCTATTTTCTGCCGGACGGCAACCATTTCCTGATGTTCGTGGGTAATTTCGGCGGACCGCAGGAGCAAGCCTCCAACGGGATCGTTCTGAGCTCTCTTTCGAGAGTCGAAAACAACCAGCTTGTGGCCACGAACACCAGCGCCGCGTACGCGGACGGCCGCATGTACTACGTCGACGCGAACGGCGCGCTGGTGGAAGTGAAGCTGAACCTGAGCACAGGCAAAATCGAGGGCGCGCCGAAATCGATTTCGAGTCAGGTGGCCAAATCGCCTTCCACGTATTATGGAGCGTTCGCCGTTTCAGCGAATGCAACGGTCGTTTACAGTTCGAACCGTAACACCAATCATTCACAGCTTACGTGGTTCGACGAGAGCGGCAAGGAGCTGGGCCGAATCGGGACGCCGGGTGTGCTGGCGAATCCCGCTCTCTCCCCCGATGGAAAACGCGTTGCTTTCGACGGCAGCGATTTCAAAGCCAACAACGTGGACGTTTGGATTTATGATCTGGAGCGGGCCGCGAGTTCGCGGTTTACGTTTGACCCGGTGGAAGAGGTGGGCCCCTCATGGTCGCGCGACGGCAGCATCATCGCTTATCGCGACGCCTCACCGATTTCGCTTCACCTGAAGAAAGCGAATGGATTGGAGCCTGACCACCAGATTGCCGCGCCCCCGGATCAGTCCGACGATATCATTCCCAGTGGCTGGGCGCCGGGCGACCGCGAGGTTTTGTGCACTCTCCAGTCGTCAAATGGCATTTACAAGCTGGTGCTGGTTCCGGTGGATGGAAGCAAGCTGCGCCCGCTGCTCCATGGCGCGGGGAGTGAAACCAACGGACAGTTCTCGCCCGACGGAAAATGGATTGCCTACGCCTCCAACGAAAGCGGCGACTGGGAGATCTATGTCACCACTTATCCGGGAGCGGCGGGCAAGTGGCAGGTGTCGCGCGGCGGCGGAACCGAGCCGCGCTGGAGGGGCGACGGAAAAGCGATCTTCTATATCGCGCCGGGACAGATGCTGACCGAGGTTGAGGTGAGCGCCGGGGACAGCTTTTCGGCTGCGGCGCCGCGCCAGTTATTCCGAATCCACACACGGGCGCCGATTTCGTCCACCGATCTTTTCAATTACGACGTGACGCCCGATGGCAAGCGCTTCCTGGTGAATCAGTATATAAAGCCCGACCAGCCGCCTCCGCTCAACATCATTTTTCATGCGGACGCGGAGGCGCCGAAGTAATGTGCAGATGCGCCGGTATCTGGGCGTGGGCGAGATCTAGGTCGTCTTTCGCGATCGGCACCATTATCGCCACCGTTGCGGGCGGCGAAGGGTAATTCTGGCTGATGGAAATCTTCAACGCTCGTGCGGGCGCCTCAACCAGGGTGACGGAACGGGAGGCGTCGGCGAATGAGCGAAGGCTTTGCGCCTGCTTGGCGTCGTCACTGGTGATAAGCGCTTCACGCAGTATGTGCTCAGCCGACGCGTACTTCAAGACAGCCACGCCGTTTGGCTCCGACGAAACTCCCAGTCCCACATACCGCATGGTTTGAATGTCGCGGCGAATCGAAAACGCTAGCAACGGGGTGTAAGTATCGAACAGGCGCTCCCCGGTCCCGAGCTTATATACTGACCACCACTCCGTATCTTCCAGGCCGCGCAAAATCACTAATAGCGCGCCATCCACGATTTTCGAATCGACGCCCGGCGCTTTGAGCGTATAGAGCGGCTTCTGCTTCGGATCCACACCCAGCGGCCAAGCCTCCACCGTGGTCGCAGCCTCCATCCCGATTTCGTCGACAACTTGCTTGGTCCGCGTGGTGGATCGCAACAGCAGTTGTCCGGTCACCTCATAGGCGACGTTCGTGATCTCGATGGTCTGCTGGCCGTCTTTGTTGACGTTGTAGACGACGCTGGCCGGCGATTGCGCTTGAAATTGCTGGTGCCTCTGCGCAGTTGCCATTCCGGCCAACAAGAGCGATATGGCGAGGCGCCGCATGCTCTCTATTCGTAATACTGCGGAGCTTTCTTTAGCTTGGAATTGGCGATGTAATCGTGCTGGATCCAAAGCTGGGCGCCGGTTTCCTTCAGAAACGCCTCGATCTTCTCGCGGGTCGCCGCCGTCTGCTGTTGATCGGTTTCAAAGGTCGGAACGCGCTTCATCGTTCGCTCTTCCGGATAATGATAGAGGTCGCCGCTCAGCACCACGGGCCCTGTTTTCTTGAGTTTCAAAAATAGCACTTGATGGCCCGGCGTGTGCCCCGGCGCCAGCTTCATGACAACGGTTCCATCGCCGAAGACATCGTAATCGTCGGTGGGGATGATGACGGTCTTGCTATCTTTCAGCGCTGAGTAGTTTGCGGGATTGACCCTGTCGGGAGGCTTCGGTGCAAACATCGCGTCGCGCTCCACTTTTCTCACCAGCCAGATTGCGTTCGCGAACTCATTGGCGTTGTCGATGTGATCGTAGTGGTAGTGCGAAAACGCCAGATACTCGATGTCCGAAGGCTCGTAGCCGATCTTCTGGATTTGCGACTGCAGCGTCTCGGTGATCGTCGCATATCCTTCCAGCGCCGATTTCTCGCCCGGTTTTAGCGCGCTATCCGGTACCGCGCCTACGTCCCACATTAACGTGCCTTTGGGATGTACGATCAGAAAGCAGGCCACCGAGAGATTCGTGGTTGCCAGTTCTTCCTTCTTGAAGCGGAACCGCTCCGGATCGGAAATGTCCAGACTTCCGCAGTTGAACACATACAACCGGAGAGACTTCGGAAGAGCCGGAGCCTTGTGCTCGGCTGCTATGGCCAGAGGCGTGATGAAAAGGGCCAGACTGGCCAAAATGGCAACCGCGATTCTCCTGCACATGGGTTTGGGTCAATCATACTATTTCGGTGCGCTCGATTCCCTAATGGCGGCCTCGCGGCCGGCTCTTCCGCCTGCGCGCGCCTTGGTATCATAAAGGCGGAGGTCTTTGCATGGGTCCCGTGGGTGTGCAGGAGATGATTGTTATTTTCCTTGTCGCCCTTGTCTTGTTCGGTCCCAAGAAGCTGCCCGAGCTTGGCAAGACGATTGGAAAAGCAATCACGGAGTTTCGCCGCGCTCAAAGCGAACTCAAAGCCACTTTCGAAACACACATGCGCGAGCTGGAGAAGGAGAGCGATTCGATCAAGGAAATTACTCGTAGCTACACCAACGAGATTACCAACCACTACACCGGATACGATTCGTCTTATTACGATTCCGGCGCTTTTGGCGCTGGCTCACCATCCACCGAAGCAAATCCATCCACCGTAAGCGTACCCGCAACTCAGGGCGCCGAATCCAGCGTGTCTCTAGCCGAGGCGCCGGTAGTCAATGGAACCGTAGCGCGGAACAGCCCCAGCACGGAGCATCTCTCCGGTCACCCTTCCGGGGACGCTGCCAGCCAGCCCGCCGAGCCGGAATCCATTAACACCTGAGAGACATCGCAGAAAAACGTAGCTCAGCATGGACGACGATAAGCGGGGATTGCCGCCGCTCGAAGGCGAAATTGTAGCCACTCCCCCAGTGGAGGTGGTGACGGAGACCGGTCTCATCCGGCGTCCGCCGCCACCCCCGCCTCTTCCGCCTGCCGTCGAACCGGAGGACGAAGAAGAGGACCATATGCTCCGGATGTCCTTCATGGAACATCTGGAGGAGCTGCGCAACCGCATCATTCGAGCGCTCTACGGCCTGGGGATCGCCTTCGTCCTCTCGCTGGGATTTGCCAATAAACTCTGGGATTTCGTCAGCGACCCAGCCGTTGATGCTCTCAAACATCTGAACGTCAACCCGCCACGCCTGGTGATTCTCACGCCCATGGAGGCGTTCAGCGTCATCTGGGTGGAACTCCCGTTGCTTGCTTCCGTATTTCTCGCCTCACCCTGGATCGTTTATCAGGTTTGGGCATTCATCTCTCCCGGCCTTTACAAAAAAGAAAAGCGCCTGGCGCTTCCGTTCGTATTGCTTACCGCCGGGCTGTTCATCACGGGAGGATGCTTCGCATATTTTCTGGCGTTCCGCTACGGTCTGGAGTTTCTGCTAGGCATCGGCATGACGAATGGCGTCACGCCCATGGTTTCGATCACCGAATATTTCGATCTGTTCGTCAACGTGACGCTCGGCGTCGCGCTGGTTTTCGAATTGCCGGTGGTGATCTTTCTACTAACGCTGCTGCGGCTTCTGTCGCCACGCTTCCTGCTGCGCCATTCGCGCTACGCCATCCTGGCGATTGTGATTGCCGCAGCCATCATCACGCCGACACCCGATGTCTTCAACCTGATGCTGTTCGCCATTCCGATGTGCGCGCTGTACTTCGTGGGCGTCTTCGCGGGTCTGGCCTTAGTGATGCGCCGCGAGGGCCGCGCGGTGCCGTGGCGCACCATCGTCTTGCTAGCGCTGAGCTTACTGCTCATTGGCGGCGGCATCGCCTTCGCGATACTCCATTATCATGTACATTTCGTACACAAATGGCCTTACCTAACGAAGTAGGGTCTTGAGCTATTACCCCTAGGCGTAGAACCCGATACGTCGCCTCGGCACGTTGGATCTCCAGGGCTGCGGCGCCCATAAAGACGAGGAAATCGCTGGATTTTTCCTCCGTTGTCGTCTACGATAGAGGAACTCCGAACGGTTATCACGATGGACATTGCAAAAGCACTGCGAGAGCTTCACCACGAGAAAAAACGTTTGGACTCGGCCATTGCCGCACTCGAAGCGCGTATCAGAGCCGCCCACAACGGCTCCAGGGCGAAACCCGCGAAAGGACGCCGCGGCAGAAAAAGCATGAGCGCGGCGGAAAGGCTGGAGGTGTCCAGGAGAATGACTTCGTACTGGCAGGCTCGGCGCGCTCAGCAACCGCCGCAATCGCCGCCGCTCACGCCAAGTGGAGGCCAGCAGGCCAGCACCACTTCGGCGTCCTGAGAGGTCCGATTCGCTGGCGGTCGCGGTTCTGAACCGCGTGCCTCAGTTTACTTCTTAAAAAACCAAAGCCAAAAGTATTGCCCGCCCGCCCCGTGTCTATACCTTGGGTCAAACCCGCACCGGAACGCCATATCCACCGCTTGCCGTTCTGAAAATGGCACACCCAGCCAGGTATCGTCGGGCTTCGTCTCTAAAGTACTGTCGCCCTGTACCTGAAACTTGAACAGCGCCCCCGGGCGAAGCAGCCGCCCCACTTCACGTACATAATTCTCGATGATGTCGCGGCTGGGAATGTGCTGGAACACGATGGAAGAAAACGCGAAGTCGAACTCGATGGGCGGCACCACCGCCAAATCCTGGCCGTTATTCTGGTAGACGAATGCGTTCCGGCGGTCCACTAAGGCCTTCTGCGCCTGGTGGATCATCTCGCCGCTGACGTCGACTCCGTGAACCTCGCCAAAAAGATTTGCTAACGCACGGGTCACTCGCCCTGCGCCGCACCCGATTTCCAGCACTCTCATGTCGCGCTGTGGTTTTCCCTGACAGATATTGCCCAGATCCGTAAGGATTTCATCGGCCACCGTCCTTTCACCGGACGCGAAAAACTCCTCGTCGGTCCACTCCATGGTCGCCGTGTTGACGTAATAGCGGGCGTTTTCCTTTGCCCTTTGGTCCCAATCCTCGCGCATCTTGCGTAATTGCTCTTCCGTGCTAATTTCGCTCATAAGGTGGTTCGGAGCTCAACATCCGCTTGTAGCTCATTGTCCCATATGCCTATTGGCAGACTGGATTGGGCCGGATCGGGCGGGAGTACTGGCCCAAAGTCGTTATCAATACGTTACCGAAACGCATTCAAACGTGCGCCCAGCTATTGACCCCAGCACCGTATCGGTTTAGAGTCTTAGAGACACGAGACGAAATGGAACAGCGTAAAGCCCAACGATTCGAATTGAAATTGCCTCTAGAGCTGATTCGCAAAGGCTCACAGGCTCTTTCTGAGCACGGCGAGACTAGAAATCTCAGTTCCGTTGGTGTACTTTTCGCAGCCCCGGCCACGGTACGCATTGGCGAGGCTGTGGAGTACATGATTACTCTTCCCAGCACTGCGGACCACGGCGACAACTGCGTGCGTCTCCACTGCCTGGGCAAGGTGGTGCGGTTCTCCCCGGAAACAGGAGTTGCCGCCACGCTGGAGCGCTACGAGTTCGTCCGCTGAGCTCCTACCAATTCGCGCAGCAGCCGCAGTGTCGCTTGCTTCCCCGTTTCTCCCACTTCTCCCACCGGGCCCACGCACGCCGGACACCCCGACTCGCAATTGCAACGCTCCAACACGTCGAGCGCCCCGGATAATAGCTTGATTCGCAACTGGAATAGAGGCTGGCTCTGACCGATGCCGCCAGGGTAGTTGTCGAAAAGAAACAGATCCGGCTCGAAACTGCCGGCGGTTGCGGAGACGTCCTCGGTAATCGCAATTCCAAGGTCCCTGGGATCGCACATCAATAGCACCGCCGCTACCGTCCGCATCACCTGCGCCAGTCCTACGAGCCCGCTCTGCCGTTCGGTTGGCGTCATGTCCGAAAGATAGTCGATCAGAAATCTTTCGGGTAGATGCAGCCAAAATGCCGTGGTATGCAGTTCCTGCTCCGGCATCGACAGATTGCCCGCGCCAATGTTCTCCATGCTGTAGAACTTCAGCTTCTTGAACCCCACCACCTGTGTGTTCACCCGCACATCGCCGTGCGACGCCCGCGCGCCGCTTACATCCGCCGATTCGAACTCCTCTAATTCCTTCACCTGCGTATAGTCGATAGCGTCGGTGAAGTAGTCGCTATCCACACGCCGAACGTAGGCCTTGCGGCCCTCATAGTCCAGCTTCTCTACCTGAAACTGGCGAGCCTCATGCAGATAGATTGCCTTCTCGTGCAGCGTGGTCAGCGCCGCCGTGAAGGATACCTCCGCGATCACCTGATGATCACCCGTGATATCCACCACGATGAAGTTGTCGCTGGAAACCGCTCGCAAGCTGACGGCATCGGCCGGATACGTGTCCGACGTCCAGTGCCAGCAACCGTTCGATCGATGCAGCAGGCCCGCGTCCTCGGCCAGGAATCGGCACAACTCCGTCGGATCGTGCGGGCCAAACTTTTCCCCATCCCGGATCGGCAGCTCGAATGCTGCACACTTCAGATGATTGATCAGGATCTCCAGGTTGTCCGCATTGATGTGCGCGTGCTCGGGCGACCCTTCGAAAAAATATTCCGGATGTTCCACCACGTATTGATCGAGCGGCGCGCTGGACGCCACCATAACGGCCAGCGACGCACTCTGCCGCCGCCCCGCGCGCCCGGCCCTCTGCCACGCTGAGGCGATGGAACCCGGATATCCCGCCATCACCACTGCGTCCAGGGATCCGATGTCCACGCCCAGCTCCAGCGCATTGGTCGCCACTACCGCGCGAATTTCGCCATCCCGCAGCTTGCGTTCGATCTCGCGCCGCTCGCGCGGCAGGTAGCCGCCCCGGTATCCTCGCACCGCATCGCCCGGCAGCGGACCGCGCTCGATGGCGTCGCGCAAATACTTCACCAGTATTTCGGTCGCCAGGCGGCTGTTGGCGAACACCAGCGTCTGCTGATGCCGCTCGATAAACTCGATCGCGATGCGCCGGGTCTCCTGCAGGTACCCGCGCCGGATGCCTAGCTGTTTATTGACCACCGGCGGATTGTAGAACACGAAGTATTTCTCGCCGCTGGGTGCGCCGTTGCGATCCACCAGTTCAAACGGGCGTTCGGTCAGCGCTTCCGCCAGTTCCTTGGGGTTCGCAATGGTCGCCGAACAACAAATGAATTGCGGGGAAGCACCATAGAATTCGCAGATGCGCCGCAGCCGCCGCAGCAGATTTGCCAGATGGCTGCCATACACGCCGCGATAGTAGTGCAGCTCATCGATCACCACATAGCGCAGGTTCTCAAAACATTTCGCCCACTTGGTGTGATGGGGTAAAATGCCGCTGTGCAGCATGTCGGGATTCGTCAGCACCACGTTCGCCCGCTCGCGAATCGCCCGCCTGGCGTCCTGCGGCGTATCGCCATCGTAGGTGAAAGCGCGAATTTTGGATCCCATCGCGTCCACGGCCGCTTGAAACTCGTGCAATTGATCTTCAGCCAGGGCCTTGGTTGGGAACAGGTACATGGCGCGCGCCTCTGGATCGTCCATCAACCGTTGCAGTACCGGCAGGTTATAGCAGAGCGTTTTGCCGCTCGCGGTGGGCGTCACCACCACCACGTTCCGGCCGGCCAACGAGCGCTCAAAGGCGTCCGCCTGATGAACGTAGAGCCGTGGAATGCCCCGCGCAATCAGCGCGTCCCGCAGCGCCGGAGCCACACTGGCGGGAATCTCGGCGTACTCACCCTCCCGCGCCACCTGATGCCGAATGGCCCGAATCGGCGAATCCGGGGCCGCCATCCACTGCTCGAAGCGCGCCACCGACATCTCAATCCCCTCGCTTCGTCGCGCGATTTTTAACGGGTCATGGGATTCGGAAAAACCCAGCGCCAGATTCATGCTTATTCGCCTTTTCTTTGCCTAGACTACTCCACAAAACCCGATTTGTCCAGCGGTTGGTTGTGACACCGGTCGAAAGTATCACAAGAGGCCGTATGCAGCCTCAGTGCGGCTCTATCATTGGCACACATGAAGTTGCTTTGCGCCCTCCTTGCTCTGGTCTTGATCCCCAGCCTGATTGCTGGCCCTGACAACCAGCTTCCCGAGTCCGTCAGCAAGCTCCTTCACAAACCGCAGCTCGGACCAGCCAGCCTTGCTCTCTCGGATGGAACACGCAGCGAGGGAGCGACCCTACGAGTCACGGACGAATTCGTGACATTCCGACGCACTCCCCAGGTCTGCGAAAATGTCGAATTGTCGCGAATTACCGGGATTACCCGGCCCTCTGAGGACGGCGTTCGCGACGTAACTCATACGATCCTATGGTGGATCGTTCTCAGCCCGTTGTGGCTGCTTTACAGTGGACCAGAAAACACCCATCCTCCCTTGGATCCGATATTGGGGAGTTGGGAATCGGTCAAAGCCCAGACCACCGGGCGGACGGACATAGACCGGATCGCATTCCGCCCTGCCATCCCCGACGCGACTCCCCAAGATTCAGGCTATGTTACGCGGATGAATGTGGTCATCCAAAAAGGAACCTATCGAGTTGACGGCGGGGCTTTACACCTCACCCAACTGGGAAGAGGACTTGACGATGTCATTCCCCTCCGCTATAAATGCGACACACTTGTTGCGGCCACTTCCAATCGCGTCTTCAGGCTAAAGTTAACCGGCGATCAACCACGTCGAGCCTCTCCGCCCATTGTTGGCGTGTGGATTGAATCCTTGCAAGGTGCCTGGACTACGTGGCAGTTCAAGTCGGATGGCGCCTACCAAATAAATAGCACCGAACTCTCCAAAGGCGGAGCTTTTGCCAAGACGAAGAAGGGAATCAAAATAACGTTTCCCGGCGCACCTAGCGAACAGTGGGACGTTCGGCGGAAGAGCGGCCACCTCTTCATTTCCATTGGCGGCAACGTGACCGAATACCAGAAACGTCCAGCCACTCGATAATCGCTCGGCAGCATCATGATGCCTCTGCTGTTGATGCTATGATGTGAGAGTGAGAACGACGGTTACTCTCGACCCAGATACCGAAAAGCTGATTCGGGACCTCATGCGCGAGCGCGGTGTCTCCTTCAAGCAAGCGCTCAACAATGCGATCCGGGCTGGTCTGACACCAGGCAAGAGGAATGGCGCCCGCCGATTTGTTCAAAAAACCTATCCGCTCGGCGCCGAGCAATATTTCCGCTGGGACAAAGCGCTCGCGGTCGCCGACGCCATCGAGGACGAGGAGTTGCTTCATAAAATCTCGCTTCAAAAATGATCATCCTCGACGCCAACATTCTCATCTACGCGGTTAACCAAGATGCTCCGCTGCACAAGCGTGCGCGTTCGTGGCTGGAAACCACCCTGTTGGGGACTGAGACAATCGGTATTCCTTGGACGGTGATTCTCGCATTTCTTCGCCTAACCACGCGCCCTGGCCTTTTTCGTAGTCCCTTGCCTCTTGACCTGTCCTTTGACCTCGTCGACTCTTGGCTCGAGAATCCTTCGGTAATTATTGTCGAACCTGGTCCTCGGCACAGGACCATCTTAAGAGGACTCCTATCGGCTGTCGGTACCGCCGGCAATCTCGCATCTGACGCTCATCTCGCCGCAATGGCCTTGGAACAGCGAGCCGAAGTCTGTTCTTTTGACCAGGATTTTCTGCGGTTCCCTGGTCTGAAGTGGCGCAATCCACTGGCATGAACGTTCGCCTGGACCGGCAGAACCCCTACCTGCGCATTGACGCCGTCAATGTTTACGTTCGCGATCAGGATCGCAGCCTGGAGTTCTACCGCGATCAGCTTGGATTCGATGTGGCGTTGGACCTGCTCCTTCCGTCGGGCTATCGTTTGGTCGCGGTTGCTCCTCCCGATGGCACGACGGTGCTTCGGCTGATCGTGCCTCACCCCGAGTCGGCAGAATACCAGCTCATCGGCCGGCACACGCCGATCGTCTTCCTTACCGAGGATGTGGTGGCTAAGTTCCGCGAATGGAGCAAGCGCGGAGTTCACTTTCGATATACCCCGCGACTGAGGCGCGTCCAGCATGATCCACGCATGCCGGCCGGCGAGCAACCGATATGGGGCGGCGTATTCACGCGCTTTCAAGATATCGACGGGAATTCATTTTCTCTCGTCGGATTCGATGAGGTCAGCCGCGCGCTGGACGAACAGCGCCGCGCTATCGCCGAGAAGTTGGAATCCGAACGCCGCACAGCCCAGGAATTGGAAATCGCGCGCATGGTGCAAGCGCGGCTCTTCCCGCAGACTCAGCCGCCCTGTGGCACGCTCGATTATGCGGGCGTTTGCGTTCAGGCCCGCCATGTCGGCGGTGATTACTACGATTTCCTGAATCTCGGCCAGGAGCGCTTGGGGCTGGTGGTGGGCGACATTGCAGGCAAAGGTATCGCCGCGGCTCTCCTAATGGCCAATCTCCAGGCGAATCTGCGCAGCCAGTGTGCCATCGCGTTGGAACATCCGCAACGATTCCTGGAATCGGTGAACCAGCTCTTTTTCGAGAACACGATTGAGAGCGCTTACGCCACGCTATTCTTCGCCGAATATGACAGTCGAGCGTGCCGGCTGCGCTACGCGAATTGCGGGCACCTGCCAGGTCTGATCCTGCGCGGCGACAACACCCTCGATCGGCTGGCTTCCACCTGTACCGTTCTGGGGCTCTTTGAGGACTGGAAGTGCTCGACCGGCGAAAGCGGTCTTTTTCCAGGAGACACGCTGGTACTCTACACGGACGGCGTGACCGAAGCGTTTGACGATCGGGGCGAGCAATTTGGAGAACAAAGGTTAGTGGACAGTTTACGCCGGCAAGGTGGCCTGCGGCCGTCGGAGTTGCTGGATTCGATTCTTGGCGACGTGAAGCAGTTCAGTCCGCACGAGCAACAGGACGACATTACGCTGGTAGTGGCCAGGTGCGAAGAAGACGAAAACAACCAGCAGAAGCTCTTCGACCCGGCAGAGCGCTTCGGTACCTCAGGCCCTGCGAAGAATGTGGGGGATCAAATGGGTCCACGCTTGTAGGCCTTGTTGAACCGCTTGCTATACTCGTCCCGGGTGCTCAAGAAAATGCCTGCCGACCATCGCTCGAGCGGCTGGTCAGCGACAACCAGCAGGATTGGCTGGAGGCATGGCGTGAATTCTTCGGTCGTCCAGATACGCCCGAAAGCACGTGAGGTCTC
>Ga0206991_10042_pt1 | contig 35093 bp, 35 predicted proteins | sample Alteio_BWMinCont_9_FD_153286 | JGI IMG/M metagenome (GOLD analysis project Ga0206991, IMG submission 153286) | Enriched cells from forest soil in Barre Woods Harvard Forest LTER site, Petersham, Massachusetts, United States -... | ecosystem: Environmental > Terrestrial > Soil > Temperate forest >...
ATGAAGGGCCTTCTGGCCTCCGGCTGCAACGTCACCGACATCAGCACGGTACCGACTCCAGTGCTTTATCACTCCGCGCAAAATTTGAACGCGCACGGCGCCATCATGATCACCGGAAGCCATAATCCTTCCGAGTACAACGGATTCAAAAGCGTCTGCGGCACGGGCACTCTGCACGGGGAAGCGATCCAAGAGGTTCTCCATATCATCCAGGGCGCCGATTTCGAATCCGGCAGCGGAACCTTGGCTACCGCCGATGCCGTCACGCCCTACGTGGACGAAGTGGCGGCGCAGTTCCGGCTGGATCGCCGCATCAAAGTAGTCGCCGACGCGGGGAATGGCACGGCGGGCCCCGTGATCCATCGCATATTCCAGAAGATGAACGTCGACGCTACTGAGCTATTCTTCGACATGGACGGCCGCTTCCCGAACCATCATCCCGATCCCACGGTACCCGCGAATCTTCGAAACTTGATCGACAAAGTCCGCGAAACCCACGCCGAGCTTGGCCTGGCATTCGATGGCGATTCCGATCGCATCGGCGCGGTGGATGAACAGGGCAACGTGATCTATGGAGATCTGCTGCTGCTGATCTACGCCCGCGAAATTCTTCAGCGCAAGCCCGGCGCCACCTTCATCGGTGAGGTGAAATGTTCGCAAGTGATGTACGACCAGATCGCTAAGCTCGGCGGCAACGGCATCATGTACAAGACCGGTCACTCGCTGATCAAAGCCAAAATGAAGGAAGAGCACGCCGAACTGGCGGGCGAGATGTCGGGCCACATGTTCTTTGGCGACCGGTATCGCGGCTACGACGACGCGCTCTACGCGGCTTGCCGCCTGATCGAAATCGTTGCCAAATCCGGTCAGCCGCTTTCGGCGCAATTGGCGAGCGTTCCGAAGATGGTATCCACACCTGAAATTCGCGTCGATTGCCCGGACGAACTTAAATTCGATCTGGTGGCGCGCGTGGCCGAGCATTTCAAGAAACGATACAAGACCATCGATATCGACGGCGTGCGCGTGATTTTCCCCGAAGGTTGGGGATTGCTCCGCGCCTCCAACACGCAGCCCGTGCTGGTGATGCGCTTTGAAGCCGCTAACGAACACCTGCTGAAGAAATACCAATCCGAAGTGGAGCAGGTGTTGGAATCGGCCCGTGCGGGGGCTGCGGTCTAAGATGACTCGCCTCATCGCGTTCCTCATTAGCGCCGCGGCGCTGTTCGCGCAACAGCAAGCGCCGATCGTGCTACACGCCGCGCGAGTGCTCGACATCGAGACCGGCAACATCACCGCACCCGGCGAGGTGCTGGTCGAAGGCGACCGCATCACAGAAGCCGGCCGCACCGTCACGCATCCACCCGGCGCGCAGCTTATCGATCTCGGGGACACCACGCTGCTCCCCGGCCTGATCGACGCGCACGTGCACCTGTTTCTGCATCCGGGCGCTGAGGATCTGCAGACCGTCCAGGAATCCGTCCCACATCGCACCATCCTCGCCACACTTGCCGCGCGTGACGACCTGATGGCCGGCTTCACCGCTGAGCGCGACATGGGAACCGAAGGCGCGGGCGCCGCCGATACCGCCGTGCGCGACGCGATCGATAAAGGGCTGATCCCCGGCCCGCGTCTGCGCATCAGCGGGAATGCCATCGACATTCTCGGCGGCCACGAAGACGCCATCGGTTTCAATCCCGAGCAGCGCGTCCTGTCCAACGCGACGTATGCCAACAACGCATACGAACTGATCTCGACGATCCGCGAACAATTCAAGCTGGGCGCGGACTTTATCAAGATCTACGAGACCGGCCGCGATTCAGTGGCCGATGGCAAACTCACTACGCCAAATCAATACACCGAAGCCGAGTTGGCCGCGGCAGTTCAGGAAGCCGCACGCGTTGGCAAACACATCGCCGTGCACGCCACCGCAGACCCCGGCACGCTGTACGCCGCGCGCGCCGGAGTGGTCTCCATCGACCACGCATTTCAGCTTTCGGACGAAACCATGCGCATCATGCATGACAAGCAGATCTTCGCCGTTCCGACTTTTACCATCATCGACTATTTCATCGAGCACGCTGCCACGCCCGGGCAGGGCGCGCACGACCGCCAGTTGCAGGAACTCCACATACGCGATTTCTCGAAGCAGCTCGCCGCCGGGGTTCCCGTCGCGATGGGCTCCGACGTTGGGCCCTTTCCCCACGGAACTCAGGCCCGCGAGTTCGCGCTGATGGTGAAATACGGCATGACGCCGTTGGCCGCGCTTCAGGCCGGCACGTTGAACGGCGCCAGGCTGCTCGGATGGCAAGGGCAGTTGGGCGCACTGAAACCCGGATATTTCGCTGATATCGTCGCAGTTCCCGGCAACCCGCTCACGGACATCAACGTCTTGCAGAAAGTCACATTCGTCATGAAGGGCGGCGTCGTCTATCGCAAGTGAGCCAAATTTACAAAGACCTGAAGTACGCGCTCGGAACATTTCTTCGCAACCCCGGTTTCACCATCGCCGCGGTCGCAGCGCTCACGCTCGGCATCGGCGCTACTTCGGCGATTTTTTCCGTCATCAACACTGTTCTCCTGAAGCCGCTCACTTACCCCGACACCGATCGCATTGTCCAGTTTCACCTGGACACTCCAAACGGTGCCGACTACGGAGGGTCCCCGGCCCGCTTCAACGTTCTGCGCACGCAGACGCAAACGTTTCAAGATGTGGCCGCTTACGAGCTCAGCGCCCTCGGCCTTAGCCTCACCGGCGGCCCCTACCCGGAACAGATTCACGCCATCCACGTCACCGCCAACTATTTTCGTCTTTTCGGCGCATCGGTTAGCGAGGGACGCACATTTAGCGACGAAGAGGACCGGCCGAACGGCGGCGATGTCGTCGTTTTGAGCTATGGGCTATGGCAGCGGCGTTTTGGCGCCAACCGCTCAATTATCGGCCAGAGCATTGCGATCAGCGGGACGCCGCACACGATTATCGGCGTCGTGGCCCCCGGCTTCAACACCGAACTCGACACGCCTCCCGATGCCTGGCTGCCCTTCCAAATCGATCCGAATAGCGGAGATCAGGGCCGCTACTTCAGCATGGTGGGCCGGCTTCGGCCGGGCGTCACGATCGATATGGCCAACGCACAGCTCGCGCTCGCGACGAAAGACTTCCACCAGAAATTCCCCAACATGGCAGGCCCGCGCGACGCCTTTGCCGTTCAGCCGTTTCAGGACGCGATTGTGTTCAACGTTCGGCCATCGCTCCTGGTGCTGGCCGGCGCGGTCTGTCTTGTGCTGTTGATCGCGAGCGCTAACGTCGCCAATCTCTTGCTGGTGCGCGCCACCGGCCGGAAGCGTGAAATGGCCATTCGCATGGCTATCGGCGCCGGGCGGGGCCGCATTGTACGCCAGCTTTTGACCGAGAGCCTGGTGCTGTCGTTGACAGGCGGGGCACTCGGGCTCCTAATCGGAATGGCGGGAATTCGTATGCTTCTGGCCATCAATCCGGGTAACATTCCTCGCATCGGGCCGCACGGCGGCCTGGTCACCATGGATTGGCGCGTGCTTGGATTCACTATTGTTGTTGCATCGGCTACCGGTCTGCTCTTCGGCCTGTTCCCCGCCCTGGATGCGTCGCGTACCGATCTCAACGGTCCTTTGAAGGAAGGCGGCCGTTCCGGCACGGGCGCCCATTCCAACAAAACCCGTTCACTGCTGGTGACCTCTGAGATCTCGCTGGCTCTGATTCTGTTGATCGGTTCGACGCTGCTGATTCGTACCTTCGTCGCGCTGCGCGCCATCGATCCTGGACTGAACCCGCACAACGTACTGACGCTGCGCATGTCGCTCTCCGGCCCGCGCTTCGAGCGGTCGTCGCAAGTAGCCGGTTTGATCCGCGACGGCGTCCAGCGCCTGGAAGCCCTGCCGGGTGTGACGCGGGCCGCTACCACCTACGCCGTGCCGCTCGAAACCATGTTCGGCGTTCCGTTTAACATCGTGGGACGAACGCCCGCTGGCGGCCGCTACGATGGACGCGGCTGGGTGGCCGCTTCACCCGGCTATTTCGATGTCTTGCGAATTCCCGTGCTGCGCGGCCGCGCGTTCAACGATCGCGACGACGGCGCGGGCGCTCGCGTGGCCATCATCAACGAGGCCCTGGCTCGCAAGTTCTGGCCCCATGGGGAACCGCTCGGCGAACGTATCATTCTCGGCAAAGGCTACGGTCCCGAGTTCGAGGAGCCGGAGCGGCAGATTGTGGGAGTGATTGGCAACGTTCACAACTTCGGGATCACAAACGACGCGGCGCCTGCCGTCTATATTCCGATCGCCCAGGTCACTGACGGTCTCACGGCGCTGGCAGCCCGCGCTTCAACGCTGGTGTGGATCGTGCGCACGCGCGGCGCTCCCAGCCGGCTCAGCTCCGGCATTCAGAACGAGCTTCAACAAGCCAGCGGCGGCTTGCCGGTCGCCTCCATCCGCACACTGGACGAAGTGGTGTCCGAATCCAACGCCAGCAGCGATTTCGACACCCTGCTGATGTCGATCTTCGGATGTACCGCTATCCTTCTGGCCGCCATTGGCGTTTATGGATTGATGGCTTACTCGGTGGCGCAACGCACTCAGGAAATCGGGATTCGCCTGGCGCTGGGCGCCGAACCGTCGAGTATTCGGAACATGATGATGGCGCAAGGCATGCGGTTGGCCGCTATTGGAATCGCCATCGGCCTGGCTTCTTCGTTCGGGTTGACGCGGCTTCTGGACAGTTTTCTTTTCGGAGTGAAACCTCGTGACCCGCTGGTATTCGCGCTGGCTCCCGCGCTACTGGGCGCCATCGCGCTCTTGGCAGTCTGGCTGCCGGCCCGCCGCGTTACGCACATCGACCCGGTTACCGCGCTGAGATCGGAATAAGGTTTAGTTCGCCGTGCCTTGCATCGCCAGTTGTGCGGCGGGCTTGGGAGGCGGCGCGTCGCCGGCATTCTGCTCGAAGCGGACGGACACCAGCTTCGACACGCCCGGCTCCTGCATGGTGACTCCATAGAGCGACTGGGCCGCTTCCATGGTCCGCTTGGCGTGCGTGATCACGATGAACTGCGTCTGGTTCGACATCTCTTTCAGCAGCCGCGTCAGCCGCTCGATGTTCGGCTCGTCCAGCGGCGCGTCGACTTCGTCGAGAATACAAAACGGACTAGGCGTGTACTGGAAAATCGCCATCAGCAGCGCCATTGCGGTCAGCGATTTCTCGCCGCCCGACAGCAGCAGGACACTCTGCAGCCGTTTACCCGGAGGGGACGCCACGATGTCGATGCCGGATTCGGCGATGTTGGTCTCGTCCGTCAGGCGCATCTCGCCCACGCCGCCGCCAAACAGCGTGCGAAACATTTCGCGGAAGAAGCCGTTCACGGCCTCGAAGGCGTCGGTAAAGCGCTTGCGCGATTCCACGTCGATATCGTGAATGGCCTTCTCGGTATCGCGGATGGAATCGAGCAAATCCTGCCGCTGCGCGTTCAAGAAATCGTAGCGCTGCTGGGCCTCTTGAAATTCTTCCAGCGCCTGCGGATTCACCGGCCCCAGCGCTTCGATGCGCGCCTTCACTTCCTGATACTTCTGCTCGGCCTCGATGAGCCCGGCTTCATCTAGCACGGCCTCTTCGTCCTTAGCCAATTCGCCGGCCGGAATGCCCAGCTCTTTGCGGCTGGTCTCGTCTAGAAACTTCAGCTCGGCCTGTTTGCGGACCAAATCCAGTTCGACCTCGGAGCGCCGCTCCTGCGCGGCCTGCACGGTTACGCGCAACTGCTTTAACGCTTCGTCCAGGGCCGCCAGGTTCGCGCGTTGCGTGGTCTCCCGCCCAGCCAATCCCGCCACCAACTCTTCGGAAGAGCAAATCAGTTCGATCAACTCGCCCGCTCGCCGGTCCAGTTCGATGTTGTCGGAAAGCAGCCGCGCCCGCTCCACCCCCAAGCGCTCCATCTCGGCCGCGATTTCCCGCTGGCGCGCCGCCGCCGCCGCGATCGCCGTTTCATGCCTCAACTGCGTTGCGCGCTCGGAACGCTGCCGCTCTTCAAACCCAGCCAGCTCCGCACGCAGCGCACCGTGCTCTTCCACCAACCCATCCGCCTGCGACTGCAGCTCCTCGAAATCCGCGCGCGACTGTTCAAGCACTTGCTCTTCCACCGACCGCGCGGTTTCCCGTTCATCGAGCAGCCGCTGATCGCGCTCCTGCTGCTCCCGCGCCCGGGCGCCTTCTTGCCGCAACCGCTCCAGCTCCAATCGCGCCACCGACAATTTCGACTGCGCTCGCGTGAACTCCTCGGCCAATTGACGATGCTCGTGATCCAGGGCCAGGGCCTGTTTCTCCTGGCTCTGTTGCAGGGACCGCAGGCTCTCCAGATCCTCGCTCAACCCCAAGATCTCGCGCTCCAGTTGTTCCAGCGCCGTCGCCGTACCGTCCAGCGCGCGCTGCTTCACTTGTACTTCGCCGGTCAGCTCGCGCAATTCGCGCTTGAGCGCCAAGGGACCGGTGCCGGTCTTCTTGCCGCCGCTTACGGCGTGCCCATGATAACTGACGCCATCCGGCAGCAGGAAGAAAAACTCGGGATGCGCGATCGCCAGGCGCTGGGCGGCCGCGCGATCTTTCGCCAAGAAGCAATGCGCCAGGCGAGGCAACAAATCGCGGGGCGCACTCGCGAAGCCGTTGGTGAATCGCAGATGATCGCTGAGCCGGCCCAGCACGCCTTCGTCGCCCGACACCTGGTCCAGAGGCCGCATCGGTTCGCCGGCCTCGGGATGCACCAGGAAGGTGGCCCGGCCGTCGAGATCGGTACGCATCAGGTCGATCCCGCATTCGGCGTCGAGCCAGTTTTGAACCACTACATATTCCAGCTCTTCGTGCAGGAATTCCTCAGTCGCCTTCTCGTAGGCGGGCTCCACTTCCACGAAATCGGCCAGCACGCCCGCGGCATGGAACTGGTCGGCCTCGCCGCGCTCGATGGCCGTGAAGAGGCGCTTCACGCTCTCGGCCGTATAGGCGCGATGGGAAAGAATCTCTTCGAGCGAATCCTTGCGCGCTTTCAATCGCGATGCATCGGTGCGCAACTGATCCAGCAGTTTTCGCGCTTCCCCGGCTTGAGTCTTGCGAACGGCCAGTTCGTCTTCCACGCGCCGCCGCTTGTCCGCCGTGGACTCGAGCTCCATCTGACCGGCCGACATCCTGCGCGACAATTCCGCCTTCACCGCCGCGTGCCGCTCCAGATCCGCGCCGGCCGTCTGTTCGTCGCGCTGGCAGCGCGCCCGATCGCGATCCAGGCCCTGCAGATATTCCGCGATCTGCACCAACTGGTTCTTTAGCGCCGACGATTCGCCCAGCAATCGCAGCACATTTTGCCGCCCGGTCTCGAGCGTCTTGGCGCGCTGCTGAAGCGCCTGTTGAATCTGTTCGCGCTCCGCTGCTTTGGCCGATAATCGCTCGCGCGCCGATTGGACCTGCGCCTCCAGTTCCACCACCGATTGCAGATGCGCTTCAAGCTCGCGCTGCAACTGTTCGTGCCGCTTTTCCAACTCCAGCGATTCCATCTCGCCCTGCGCCAGCCGCTGCTCTATGGCGCCGATCTGCGTGGCTTGCGAATCCAGCCGGCCGCGCGTGCGCTCCTGCTCGAGCTGTAGATTCGCAAGATGACGCCGCGCCTCGGCCAGTTCCGCATCGTTGCGATAGCAGGCCTCCTGCAAAGCGGTGTGTTCCCGCTCGCGCTCCGTCACTTGCGTGGAAAGGTTCTGGAAGTCCGCGTTCGCCAGGTTCAGATCCAGCGCCGTCTTGGCGGCATCGCGCTCCAGCATGCGGAATCGCGCCGTCAGCGACCCGCGCAGGTGCGCGATCATCTCGGTCTTCAGTTCCTCGTAGCGGCGCGCTTTGGAAGCTTGACGCTTCAGTGAGTTTACCTGCCGCCCCACTTCTTCCAGAATGTCGAACACGCGCGACAGGTTTTGTTTCGCGCCTTCCAGCTTGGCTTCCGCCAGCCGCTTCTTGGTTTTGAATTTGCCGATGCCCGCGGCCTCTTCGATGATCGCTCGCCGATCCTGTGGCTTGTTGCTCAGGATTTGCCCGATGCGGCCTTGCTCGATAATGGCGTAGCTCTCGGGGCCGAGGCCGGTGCCGATGAAGAGGTCCTGGATGTCGCGCAGCCGGGCGACTTTGCCGTCGATCAGGTATTCGCTCTCGCCCGAACGAAAGAGCCGCCGGGTGATGGTGACTTCGCTGGGCTTGTGTGCGGCGTGACCGTTTCCATTTGCATGGCCATTCTGTTGGTGGTGCTCGGCTTCGGCCGACGGATCCACCAAGGTCATGGTGACCGACGCCAGGCCCAGGGGTTTGCGGTCACGCGTTCCGGCAAAGATGACGTCTTCCATCCTTGCGCCGCGCAGGCTTTTGGCGGACTGCTCGCCCAGCACCCAGCTCATGGCATCGCTCAGGTTCGATTTTCCGCAACCATTGGGGCCAACGATTGCCGCGATGCCCGAACCAGCGAACTTCATCTCGGTCCGGTCGAAGAACGATTTAAAACCTTGTATTTCGACCCGCTTGAGCTTCAACAAAATAGCGTTCCCCTTCCATTATCGTCTCGGGGGATGGTCTATGGTAACCGGCTTAGCCGGGAAAGTAAAGCGTGTTGTCAGCTATATCTTGACGGTGCACCAGGAAGCGCACAATAGGTAGCCCCACCCTTCCCGTACGCACCCAATCGAGGGATTGGATGTCCTCCATCATACACTACGCCAGTATGGTTTACTTATTGATCGCAGAGGCCGTAGAATCATGGTACGCCTGTGATTGTTCGCTAGAGCCTAATCCAAGTCCTTTGTGCGCGACTGCGGAAGTCGTGCGCCTCTACAACCCAAACAAGTCTGTAACTGGAGCGAACAAATGACACAGCTATTTTCGAGCACCGACATGGCGCTCGCGCGCAGAATCGAAGCCGGGCATGCGCACTCGGCGATGGCTTCCACAAGTGACACGTCGGTTGAGGCGATAGGCGGCGGTTGGGCCATATTCCACGCCATCGATTCGCCGGTGACTCAGGCGATTGCAGTCGGGATGAGCGGCGCCGTGGACTCCGCCGACCTGGACCGGCTGGAGGCGTTCTTTCATTGCCGGGGATCGGCGGCGATCATCGACCTTTGCACGCTAGCCGATCCGAGCTTGCTGGCGATGATCCAGGAGCGCGGATACCAGGTTCGAGAGATCAGCAATGTACTGCTGCGGCCTCTGGATCCGGCGGAGGACCTTGAAATTCGGCCGGGAATTGAGATTGAGCCGGTTACGTCGGCTGAATATCCAGTCTGGGCACGCTTGGTGATGCAGGGTTTTGCGGGGCAGGACGACGTTCCTGAAGAGCAGGTAGCCATGATGGCCTCCGGGAATCGGTGGCCGGAAGCGTTCTTTGGGTTGTCGGACGCGTCACGCGGCGCCGGAGCCGCAATGGGCGTTCACGCTGGGCTGGCCACGTTTTTTGGTGATGCCACGTTGGTCCGCGCACGGGGGCATGGCCTGCAACTCGCCCTGATCCGTCATCGGCTGCGAAGGGCGGCGCGGCTCGGCTGCGATCTGGCGACAGCGTCGGTGGCGCCTGGCGGCGTTTCCCATCGCAACTATGAACGGGCGGGATTTCAGCTCGTTTATGGGCGAGTGATGGTAAGCCGCGCGCTGGGCAAGCTATCCTAGTTCAGAAACTCATGGGAACCGACGATCCATCCAGTCTCAGCGATTACAGTGCCGACGGTGTGGATCTGACGCTGATCCGCTGGATGCTTTCCCTTGCGCCCGCGGAGCGCCTCGAATACCTCGAACAGCGCGTGAACGACATCATTTCGATTCGCGAATTGAATGCCGGAACGTAAGCTGATCGCGACGCTCGCTGCGCTACACAACGGCGGCGTCGAATTTATTCTCGTCGGTGGGCTGGCGGCAGTGCTGCAAGGCGCTCCCATCGACACATTCGATGTCGATGTGGTCCACTCCCGGGATGTGGCCAATATAGCTCGCCTCCAACCGGTGTTGGAAGCGCTCGACGCTGTTTTTCGCATTCAGCCCGAGCGGCGTTTGAAACCCAACTCATCTCATCCCGCTTCAGCCGGCCATTTGAATCTGATTACACGGTATGGACGTTTGGACCTTCTCGGGACAATCGGTCGCGATCAGCAAAAGCGTTAAAGCCGTTGGTAGGGTCCCGGAGAGTAAACTATAGGTATGTCACGAGACCCGGCCGAGGTTTTGAAAGACGCGCTGGCGCTGCCGGTTGAGGCCCGCGCCGCGCTGATCGGCCCACTGTTGGACAGTCTGGACACGGAAGTTGATGAATATGCCGAGGAAGCCTGGCGCCAGGAAATCTATCGACGATTGCAAGAAATCGACAGCGGGGCCACGAAGTTGGTTCAGTGGGATGAGGCGCGCCGCCGTCTCTTAGCTCCCCGGTAGCGGTGCCGGGCCGGATAGTCCGGATCCCTCCCGTGGCCCTCGAGGAAGCAGAGGCCGCAGCGGAGTGGTACAGAAAGCGCAGCCACGGCGCCGCGGAAGGGTTTCTGAATGAACTTGACCGAACTATCGATCTGATCTCACGAGACCCTGAGCAGTATCAGTCGTATGAATTCGGAACCAGCAGAGCGATGCTCCGCAAGTTTCCGTACCTGATTGTGTTTCGCGAAGGAACCGGGGGTATCGAGATCATCGCAGTCGCACACGGCCGGCGGAGTCCCGGCTATTGGCGTGACCGGATGTGAAGGAAGCCTAGCCCGTGAGCAGGTCCACCAGCTCGCCCACCAAACGCGACTCCGGGTGGCCGAGCGCGCTTTCACCCAGATCGAGCCACTCCTTGCGGCGCGTGTTTTGGACGAAAAATACCTCTTCCACGCGAAAGGTCTTCGGGACCGTCGTTTCGGCCCAGCGCGTCCGGGCCACGCGGGCGAGCTCGTCTACTTCATCGCCCTTCAGATCTTGCGCCAGCGTGATGTGCGGATGGTAAGAATAAGGCTCGGTGAACTGCAACCCGTCAACGTTCAGCTCTCGATGCATGCGCTCCATCTCTTCGCGGCCCCGGCCGATTCCAATGTGGATCACGTCCGATACCGGAAACACCTCCACCTGAGTCATTTCAACGTCAAAGGGGGCGAAGCGCGGAGCATGGGTGCGGACGGTTTCCCAGGCGGCTTCCGGCTTGGAGCAAATAGGACGGGGCGGCAAGATCGTCACGTGGGCGCGCAGAAAACAGTTCGGAACCAACTCCTGCCGCAGCCGATCCAGAAAACCCGCCAATGGTTCGGGGATATAACTGACCAATGCGAAGGAGTTGATCCGATCCCACGCGGCGGGATCGTTATACATACTCGGTTAATCCTATGTTACCGCCACTGGCTCCCCGATTGCATGCTGCTCCGGTTCCGGCACGTACCAGCGCGCTTCTTCAAAGCCGATGTATTTGAGAATGCGGAGCTCCCCGCCCGGGGCAACGCCGGCGACTTCGATTAAATCGCCCACGGCGATTGCGTCGTCACTCTCGCGTAACGCGAGCCACAGAGCGTAGGGGCTGGCGGCTTCGACCACCTGGCCAGGCTGGTAGTCCTTCAACTTCACGATGCTGACGCCCGGAGTATGCGGCGCCCAGCGAAACTGCTGGCGCTGCGATTCCTTCAAACGGTGAATTTGGTATGCCGGCATATCAGCTTCTATTCTCGCGCAAAACAATTCGCAATGGAATGTTTTATTGCGGCGCCCTGTTCCTCCCCGGCCCGGATCCAGGCTGCGGCGTTGGTGCGGGTCCAATAGAGGGACTCGAGCGGTGTGCCGAGCAACTTCGGCGGAGCGAGGCGAACCACTTCCAGCCCCGGTGGAATCTCGGCGCGAAACGGCGAGACCGCGCGGATGGCGCCCACCAGGACTCGGGCTAAGCTGCCCGGCGGCACCGGCAGAACATCGATGACCAGGCATTGGGTGGCGCCCATCTCGGCCGCTGCCCAAAGTGGATTGGCGGAAAGCAGGCCGCCGTCCGAATAGATCCTCCCGCCGAGTCGCACCTGGTCGAACAGGCCGAGGATGGAGGTGCCGGCCACCAAATGCTGCCAGCTGACTTCATTGCCCCGAATAATGCGGGGGCGCAGCTTCATCAGATCGGTGACCACCATGGCGAAGTGCAAGCTTGGTTGGAAGGATTCATACACGTCGCGAATCACGCGCTGGAGCGCGGTGGTGTCGAACAGGCCGTCGAGCGGACTACGGGGAAACTTCCAGGGATAATGCGCGGCGGCATCGAGGTGCAACCAGCGGTCCACCAGCTCATCGGGAGGGCAGCCGCCTGCGATGGCCCAGCCGGTGAGAGCGCCGATAGAAGCGCCCACCACCAGATCGGGACGAAATACATCGGCCAGCGCCTTCCAAGCGCCGGCTTGATAAGCGCCGTACATGCCACCAGCCGATAGAACAAGCGCGGTCATCGCGTTCTTCATTCTCGCAGCCCTTCGTCATGGACGGGCAATAGTTGGGGGTGCTTGGCTGGAACCGCGTGCGAAGCGCTAGTTCGAGCCGCCCGTGCCGTGAATCACAAGCGACTTAAAGCCACCCCCGGTGACAGCTACATCTTCAGATCCGACGATCTATACGTCCCCCGGCGAGGGCGAGACACCCGCGACACTGGTGGTGCTTTAGCGCTGAGCTTTGGTTGGCGACAGTTTTCGGTACACGCGAATCGTTAGAAACAAGAATACTCCCAGGGCCACTATGCCACCGAAAGGAATGCTCAACATGATCACGGAGCCGCCGTGGCCGGGCGAGTCATAAACGTTCTTTGATCCATGGATCAACATCTCGATCACCAACGGAAGAGCAACTAAGAACAAAAAGACCGGCAGAGACAAGAGTGCCGCAATGACCACGCTGCCTATGCCTTTTAGAAACATTGCGCTCGTTCCAGTCGCTTTTTGGACATGCATAGGCTATTGGAATCCCGGATTCAAGATACCGAAAACAGGGGCCGTGGACAATACGCCGCAGAGCACAGCTAGCCGAGTGCAGCAGTTAATAGGGTTACGGAGAACCACAATGGCGCAGGCTTTTGATCACTACCCAGGAGCGCGCCAGGAACGCGCACTTCGCCATGCTAGAATGATTCTTACCTTCCACACAATTTTCGAGGTAGTCGCGCAAGACGGAGCGCGGCGCGGGCGAGTTCCTGGGTGGTTTTGACGGTGCGCACCGCGCCCTTTGCGCTTCGAGTTTCAGTTTTTCAGGTAACACACATTCAGGGGAGCAAGCAGGAGCAGGCGTGTAGCCTTTTATGCAAAAGCACGGCAAGAAGAAAATCTTGGCGGTGGTGGAAGATCTAATGTTCACAGTCAAGATTAGCGACGCGGCTAAGCGAGCGGGGCTGGAAGTGGAGTTCCTGAAGTCGGAACGGGACGTGATCGAGAAGGCGACCGAGGAGAAGCCGCTGCTCATCATTCTGGATCTCAACTTCAGCGCGGTTCAACCGCTCAAGCTGATCTCGAAGATGAAGAGCAATGGCGAGATGAAGCAGATCAGCGTGATCGGGTATTTATCTCATGTGCAAGGTGAACTTAAACAGCAGGCGCAGGAAGCCGGCGCGAACATTGTGATGGCACGCTCGGCATTTTCGCAGAACCTACAGCAGATCTTGAAACGCCACTCCGGCGTGGTTTGATTCAGAAGCGTTGACCACAACCGTAGTGTGCTTCGTACCCCAATATGGGGGAGAAACGTGCGGTAAACGAGTGAGAAACCCGCGAGCGGGATCACACTTCACTGTTTCGTCTTGAGGTGCGTCCTGGCCTCAGGTGCTTTCCAAACCCCTCCGCGGAATCGTGAACGATTTCCCTCTGTCATCCCAATTTCTTCCCGCTCTGCCGTTTGAATAGCTAATGCAACTTATCACTTTAGCTTTGCAAGCCAGGCTTGCAGTCGCGCTGGGGCACGGCTGAGACCATGATTCAATCGCCTGTTACTCCTATTAACGTTTGGTCCTACGGGTGCATAATGCTCGCGCGTATCCCGAGGTTAGTAGAACGAGATTATACCTGAGCGCGGGCAGGGATGCCGCACTCGGCCAGACAGCGATCCGTCCGGACCGCTCGGAGTTTCCGTTGGAAAGGATCACCCTGCTATGGCTGCATCTGTGCGAACACCAAATCCGCCCGCCCGCGCCCCCGCAAGTAGCAAGAACACGAACGACAAAGAGCCGATAAAAATGCGTCCCTGCGTGGAGGAAGCGGCCGACAAGGACGAGGATGACCAACGGAGTGCGCCCGTCGATTGGCCCGAGTTAGTGATGCGGATCCAACGCGGGGACGAGAGCGGGATGGAAGAGTTGTATCGGCTATTCGCGCGTGGCATCCGGTTTTATTTGTGCCGGCAGTTGGGGGTCCAGGAGCTGGATGACAAAGTTCACGATACCTTTTTGATTGTGGTGCAGGCCATCCGGCGCGGAGATTTGCGGGAGCCTGAACGGCTGATGGGTTTTGTGCGGACGGTGGTGAGGCGGCAGGTGGCGGCGCATATCGATCAGGTGGTGCATAGCCGGCGGGATGAGTTGCACCTGGACGTCGGCGTACGCGTGATCGACAGGCGGCGTAATCCCGAACAGAACATGGCTTTCCAGCAAAAAGTCGATTTCATGCTTGAGATTCTGAACCAGCTTTCGGAGCGCGATCGGGAGATTCTGACTCGTTTTTACTTGCATGAAGAGACACAGGAAGAGATTTGCCGGGAGATGAACTTGACTGAGACGCAGTTCCGGCTGCTCAAGTCGCGCGCGAAGGCTCGTTTTGGCGAGATGGGCAAGAAGAAAATGCAACAAAAGATGCTGGTGCCATTTTTTTCGAGAATTTCTGCACGCTAGCGCCACTAGAGCCGCGGATCGAGCTGTCGGGGTTCGGTTTGGTTCCCCAAGGAGGTTCTTGTCATGAACGCTGGCTTTGATCGGCACTATCCCGAACGCATTTGGGAAGCATATTCTATGGGCATGCTATCCGAAAAGGATTCGAGGCCTTTGGAAGAACATCTGCTCCTCTGCCCCCTGTGCCAGGACCTGCTGGCGGAGGCGGATGAATACATCCGGGTGGCTAAGGCTGCCCTTTCGCGACCCAGAAAAGGGTTTTCGAAGCCCATGGCAGCCGCTGTGGCTCTGGCCACGGCGCTGGTATTTTTTCGAGTTCCCTGACCCACACGCGCAGCCGGGATCGGTTCGTCGGAAAACTTAACCACAACGGTCTAAACTTGATCTGGGTGAGGCGATTATTCGACGGTAAAGCTCTCCTTGGCCGTGTGCGAACCGTTCTCCGTCGTAATGGTCACTGGACCCGTAGTGGCTCCTTCCGGGACGGTGGCCACCACCGCCTGTGCGGAATTCACTTGCACGGCGGAGGCGGGCACGCCGTTGAACGTCACCGACATCGCGCCCAGTAGATGTGAGCCGAACAGCAGAACTTTCTGACCGGCTGCGCCGGAAGCGGGAACCAGCGCCGAGACGGCAGGCAGAGGCGCAGTCAATCCGAAATCCAGGCTGAAGATCGCTCCACCGCCCGGTCCGCCGCTGGACGCAGCGCTATATAGTTTGCCGTCCATACCCTGGATGAATTGACAGGGAGCGCAACCGCCCTGAAAGTTGTACCGATTCATCTGGTAAGCCAAAGTGAGAGCCTGGGTGGCCCGGTCATACTTAAAAATGGCATTGTTGATCGTGGAGCCGTAGAGCGCGCCATCGGAGGCTTCCATTAGAGAATTGGGATAATCCATGCCTTTATCGGTTCCTTTGGCTGGGAAACTGGCTAGATTTTCCCACTTGCCCGCCAGCGTGGTGCGGAAAATTAAGCCGGTGTTGTTAGCGCCGCCCCCACTGAAGACGCCATAGAGATAACCGTCGGACGCAGCCACCAAGGCGTGGCCGTAAGTGCCTCCATAGCTCTTCGGAAATGTAAACAATTGCGTGTATTGGCCTGAGGGACTGAGCCGGAATATAAAACAGGGGGGAGCTTCCGCCGAGTTGGCGCAACCTAAGCCATAGAGGTTGCCGTCGGCTGCCAGAACCATGTTCGTAGCGTCCGGAGCGCCGTCGGTCAGCGGCTGCTGATAAACGAGATCCAACTTGCCGCCTTCGCCGATCTGCATGAAGCCGGCCGTCGTCAGTCCCGAGACGTCGCCCTTGGCAATCTCGTCGTAGACCATGTCTCCCACGATAGTAAATGCCGCGAACGACTCCCACTTACCCAGCGAATACTGAACGGGATTCTGGCCGTTCAGGCCAACCGACGTGTAGGAGCGTGCGCCCAAGGCAATGAAGCCGGGGAGCAAAAGGCTTCCGTCCGATCGTTGGACCAAGGCCGAGGATTGGACGTTGGACGGCATGGAGTAGATGAGCGTGGGGGCTGTGCCGCTGGTCGCGTCCAACGAAAAGATGGAGGGGCCAAAAGTCTGGCCCCCCATAGCACTCAAGAAATAGAAAAGGCCAGGAGCAACCTCCAACAGCCCTAGCGGCTCTGCCCCCTGGCTGCTCGGATTCGGCGCGGAGTAGAGCAGCTTGTAGGGGTCTTGTGCGGCGACAAGGCCGACGCACGTCAGAGCCAGAATCAGCGGGAGTGCATACAAAGGTTCTTTCGACATTACTGCCTCGTTCGTCAGGTTACTCTGGACAGGAGCTGAACACCAGGACACCGCTTGCGATGTTCCCGGACGGGATGTCCTAACAGCCGGCATGGCCGACGCAGTTGGATACGGCGCACTCCGAGGACCTCCAAGTGGATTGCTAGCCCAGCGGATCGCGACCGGCTGGTAAAATCAACGCACCTGCCGGAAATTCAGGCAGTATTAATCGAAAACAGCAGAGGTAATAAGTCCTTAGAACACCCGGCGGTGGAGGCGCTCGATGGTGAACTTCGCTGTGTCGGCGATCGCCATCACGGCCATCACGCCGGCTTGGACGGGATCGGAGACTACCAGATCGGAAGCCTCCGGCACGCTGCCGGCCATATTCAAGCTGATGACGAGCAGGCCCTGCGCGCGCACTTCCCGCACCGCTTTCTCGATATCGCCGCCCATCAGCGATCCGGCCAGCACCAAGGCGCGGGCGCGCGCCAATCTTCCCACCGCGCGGACGGCGTCGGCCAATACCTGCTCGCCCACCAGAGGAATTGTGTCCACCGAGATGTGCTCACCGCGGATGTTGTGGCGGTCCGCCTCCGAAATCGCGCCGATAGCCACTTGCCCCACTTGCGCGCCGCCGCCGACGATGATGATCCGTTTGCCGTAGACTTTCTGCAGCGTCTTGACGATGTCTACCTTGCGGACGATGGGGAGATTGACGAGATCGGCCTGCAAAAGCTCCGGCGCTTCGGGAAGATTGATCTCGAAGTAGATTCGCGACTCCGGCTGCTCCTCGATGATGGAGACCGAGGCGATGTCTCCCTTGTGATTGGCGATCACGCCGGTCAGCTCGTGAAGCACTCCGGGGCCCGACCGCGCCACCACTACGATTCCCGTTGGTTCGCTCATTTTCCTGTCTCAACCGCCGCAGGCGCTTTGATTTCGTATTTGCGCAGCAGATCGTCCCAATGGCCCTGCGCTTTGAGAAGCAGCTCGCACACTTCGCGCACTGCTCCCTGGCCGCCCGCGCTCGCGGTGACATGCTGCACGCAGCGCTTCACTTCGGGGCGCGCGTTGGCCGGTGCGATACTCAACCCCACGCGATTCATCACCACGACGTCGGTGAGATCGTCGCCGATATAGGCGACTTGTGATGCGGCAATTCCGGATCGCTGGAGGATCTCTTCCACGATGGGAATCTTCTCAATGTGGCCCTGGTAGACATAGGTCATGTTGCACTGTTTGGCGCGGGCTTCCACGGCGGGCGAGACACGGCCGCTGATGACGCCGGTCACCAGGCCCTTCCAGGAGAGCCACTGCAGCGCGATGCCGTCCTGGGTGTCGAAGCCTTTGGTTTCGACGATAACGCCCGAGGGGTCCGGCACGCCGAAAACTTTGCCGTCGGTGAGGACGCCGTCAACGTCCATGAGAAGCATGCGAATGTTAGCTGCGACTTCGTTCACCGCGGACATGTTCTTCATGGTAACGCAGGGTCCGCGCGGGACTCTTGCTGGACTGTGGTCATGATAGCCCATCACTCATTTGACATCAGTAGGTTTAGCTTCCTGATAAGGATTTACGCTTAATTCGCTCATGCGCCGTCGCGCGGCGGGAAATCCACCGGTAAAAGCAGCGCCAATAATCGCATAAGGCTCCCAATAAAATCCGCCCCGGACAGTTCGAGTGATGGGATTATCCTTCCAATCCCACAGCCGTCCATGCGCCGCATCGATGCCCGCGGGAACTCCATCCCAGTGCCCGTTGGGGTAGAAGAAAACGCCGATCGACTGGATGAGCACCGAGTACAAGGCCAGCACCGCAAAGGAGCGGCGGAGCCAACCGGAGACTCCAGGACCATCCATCGCGGCAACCCCGATCGCCATTAGCACCATCAACGGCGGAACCAGCTCGGTAAGCAAGCGTGGACCCCAGGAGTAGCCACCCCACCAGATGATCGACCGTGAGATGACGAGCGATTCGAGGATGATGAAAACGACCGACGTCACGAGCAGCGCATTATACCGGCGGCGTGCCGCGGAAGCGGAAGGCAAAAACGCGCACAGTGCAAAGAGCGCGACGGGCGTGTAGATCAACAGGCCACGGCCTGGGCTCAGGAAGACTCCGGCGAGACCCCGAGCTACGGAGGCTCTGAGAAGATCGACGCCATAACCCCCAGAAGGCTGATGAAACACGTAGAAGTTGTAGCCGGCGAGAAGCGCGCCGCCGAGGAGCGGCATCAGCAGCAGCCGCACATGTTGCGTGAACGTGGCTTTCGCGAGCAGCAGCGCCGCGACCACGGCCGGCAACAAAACAAGGTTCGTGGGTCGAATGACAAAGGCAGCCGCTGTGCTTAAGCCGCAGAGCCAGAGCCACTCGTTCCGCGTGCGGTCCGCCGACCAGCGCTCCAGGCAGTAGAAGCAGCCGATGATGGCCAGTTCACCCGGCCCATGCTGCCACAGCGCCTGGCTCGAAATCGACCATGTTTCCGTGGCCAAAGCGTAGACCAGTGTCAGGCACCAGGCCCAACGGGTAGTTGTGATTCGCTGCAGCAGGAGCAGCAGTAAAACGGCGGAGAGAGCCGTGATCGCAGCAGCCGCAAATTTTCCCACGATTCTCGCGAACAGTATCAGCGAAGCGGGATCCCAGTTGCGGAGGCCGAAGAAGGCGAACGGAACATAGAGCGGGGACGCCAGAAGCGGGCCACCGATGGGATATCTACTGAAGTAGTGGCCGTGCGCCTCATGGATTACGAAGGGCGTGTACCAGACATTGCCGCGCAGCCCGGGGATAAAGCGGTCGAGTGTGATGCTGTGGTCCAAAACGACAGCCAAGGGAATGAGCGACGCTCCGAGCGAATCGCCGGAATCTACGGGCCGAAAATTCGCGTGATAAACAACGGTGAGCGCCAGGAATAGAAGAACGTAGGGGCGTACGCGAGCGAGCATGCGAGAGCGAAGCGGCAATGAAAGGCCGGTGTCAGGGCCTGTTCTTAGGGGTTAGGCGCACCGGACCGTGGCACGTGCAGCGACATCAGAACGATGGTCCCGTTGATGGCACTGAACCAGTGCGGCGTATTTTCCGGGACGATCACAAAATCACCCTTGGCGACCGCTTGCGACTTTCCGCCTTCGATGGCTGTACCATTCAGGTTCTCGGCGTTGGTTCGCTTTTCGTTCACCAGCTTCCCGCCGGTCATTAACGTTGCCGAACCATCAATCACGTAGAACAGTTCGGCTTCCTTCTCGTGGACGGCAGCCGGTCCCACCGAGCTTCGGTATTCCAGATTCGCGCCGTAAGGAGCGAGCCGTAAGATCGATTCGGCGACGATCGGCTGGCCGTCTTTATGCTCGGCCTTGGCTTTGGCGATGAGCGCGACGACGTCGGCGGCAGAGGAGTAAGTTTTCGTGGGTGGCGCCGGTTGCTGGGACCAAGCCACGCTCGCGGCGATGGTTAAAGTTAAGCTGGCTGCGATTGCACGCATGGAAACCTCCAGGTTGGGTTTGAACTGAGATGCTATCACATCAGTTCAAAGCCCGGAGGTGTTCGCCGATTCAGTTGGTGACCTTGATCTCTTGCGTGGTAGGTCCGTTATCGCCTAAATCGCCGAGCAGGCAGAAGGGCGCCGAGACGGCTCCCCAGGCGATGGTAGCCGGGATGGTAATCAATCCCAAAGCTGCTGCGGGCGAAAACAACCAGCCGAAGCCTCTCCGAAAGCTCTTCGACATGCCGTCGCCCAAGTCCGCCAGATGATGGCCACTGCCGGGCTGATACATCTGGATGCGCAAAAGCGTGGAGCGGGCGATTTTGATCACTCGCAGGTTGGCGGTGAGCGAAAGCTCGTCGGCGTCGGTGGACGTGCACCGGCCGCTGACTGTGTTTCCATCCGAAGTGGTGACGTTGAGCTGGTGGTTGCCTGCCACGTGGCACAGCTCGCTCCAGCGGGCGTGGATGTCGTCAGCCGCGTGGAGCGGAGCCCAGGCGGCCAAGGTGCAAAAAACAAACGAGCGATATATGTGTTTCATAGTGAGCCCAGAGTAAGGCTTCGAAGGCGGACGCGGGCCTGCGTTTGTGGCACTTTCCGCAGCGTCACAAATCGCGCAATGAGACACCGCAGAATTGTTTCAGCTCGGCGATGGATGAATCGGCGATGACGCGAAACACGCGGGTCTGGCAACCGGTGGGAACTTCACGGGCGGTAACGATATCGGTAACGGCCAGTGTCTGATGGCCCAGGCGGCCCCGCCAGCCGGCGCTGGCTGCATCGATTTCCGACAATGCATCGGGATCCAGGCCCACCGCGATCAGCATCGCTCGCGACCACAGCCGGATCTCGGCCGAGCGCGAAACGATGGTGATCACTGTGTCGGGGGACGGCTTGGCCTGGCCTTCGAGAGAGGCTCGCACAGATCGCAGGCGAAGAGCAATGCACGGGACTCCGCGCGGGAGCTGCCGCCGAATTTTCGCGGCGCGCGTGGGCAGCGCCACCACCAGCGTCCGGCTCTGTTGATCCAGGCTGGATAGTTGAATGACGTCTGGAGAATGAAACTCGATGGGCACGTTCAGCGATTCAGCCAGCTCGGCCTGGAGAATTTCGCGCATGGCCGGTTCCGGCTCCGCGATGAGGATCCGCTCGTAGGGAACCGGATGAACCATGTGTTCCAGCCGCTGGAGCACTTCCTCGGGCTCATAATTCTGGCGATGCGCCGCCTGCAGCAAGGTGGCCAGAAGCTGATCGAGCTGCCCATCGCCGGAGGATTGCAGCGGCCGGACGTACAAGCCGCTGCCCCGGCGCAGTTCCAGCCAGCCTTGCTGCAGCAGGTCATGGTACGCGGCGCTCACGGTGTTGGAATGGATCTGATGGCGGCGCGCGACGGCGCGGACGCTGGGCAGTTTGTGACCGGACGGCAGATCCTCGCTCAATATTCCCAGCAACACCTGGCGCACCAATTGTTCGCGAACCGGTAATTCGCTATTTTTGGTGATCCAGAATCGCATTCGCGTTGGCGAGCGCGTCCCGCGCTATGCGCTACTCCCAATAATCGCGCACAACGCAGCGGGCCGCGATTGTTCTTACCGGCTGGCGAGCGCGTCCCGCGCTGTGCGCTACCTGTCAAAATAGCAATTAATGAGTACACTTGCCGATCCGAGGATCAGAGCCGCGTGCCGGGGACGCGTCCAGGGGCTGGAAGCGAACGCCGGCGCAAAATGGGGACGCATGACGGCGCCCCAAATGGTGTGCCACCTCAAGGATTCCTTCCGCGTGGCGATGGGCGAAAAATACGCCAGCCCAGCCGGTAGCTGGCTGCAAAGAACATTCATCAAGTGGGTGGCGCTGCACACACCTCTCCAGTGGCCGCCTGGGGTGCCGACGCGTCCGGAGATCGAGCAGGGGCGTGGAGGAACGCCGCCGGCGGAATGGGAGAGCGATCGCGCCGAACTGGTGGAATTGATCGATGGGTTTCGAGAGCGCCGGGCGTTCGCCGAGCACCCTGCGTTCGGGAAGTTGAGCCGGAGCGAATGGCTGATCTGGGGCTACCGCCACGTGGATCATCATTTGCGGCAATTTGGAGTATGAGAGGCAAAATGTACAGTCGCGCCTTTAAAACTACGACCCTGGCTTTTCTGTTTTGTCTCGGCGCGGCGTCGGGGGAAGAAATCAAGGTCATGACTTCGGGCGCCTTTACCGCCGCGTACCGTGAACTAATTCCGCAGTTTGAACGCGCCACCGCGAACAAGGTGGTCACTTCCTACGGAGCCTCCATGGGGAACGCACCGGATTCCATTCCGATGCGGCTCGAGCGTGGCGAAGCCGCTGACATCGTGATCCTGGCGCGCCCGGCGCTGGACGAACTGGTCAATCAGGGAAAGGTGCTGTCAGGCAGCCGCGTCGATCTGGTTCGATCCAGCATTGGCATGGCGGTGCGAGCAGGAGCGCGGAAGCCGGATATCAGCACGGTGGAAGCGCTCAAACACACGCTGCTGGAGGCTAAGTCGATCGCAGTTTCCGACAGTGCGAGCGGCGTTTATCTCTCCACCGACCTGTTTCCGCGACTGGGGATCGCAGGCAAGAGCAAGAGAATCGCAAGTGAGCCGGTGGGCGCTGTGGTGGCACGCGGAGACGCTGAGATCGGCTTCCAGCAGATCAGCGAGCTGCTTCCGGTGCCGGGTATAGATTATGTGGGACCGCTTCCGCCCGAGGTCCAAAAAGTCACTGTATTTTCCGCGGGCGTTGCCACGGGCTCAAGAGCGCCGGATGCAGCTCGAGCCCTCATCCAATTCCTGGCGTCGCCGTCCGCCATCCCCACCATCGTGAAGAGTGGTTTGGAACCCGTGACGGCGCACGGCCCCACCGGCAATTCGACGCTCACCATCCCGCCGGTGAAAGCCTCCATCAAGCTGGATCAACAGGCGATCGACATCACGCTGTGGGGAAGCGCTTCGCCTACGCCATCCGCAGCTTTCGCCTTGGCCCTGACCATCGATCTCGGCGACTTTCAGGAGCATCTCACGCCCGTACTGAGCGCTCAGCTGAACCGCACGGATCACTGTGGCGACCGGCTAGTGGTGGAGCGGGCTGCGATTACGCCCTCGGCGCCAGGGAGCCTGCTGACGGCCAACGTGAATTTCGAGCGTTTCGGTTGTGTCAAGGCGTTCGGCAAGCAGATCTCGAAAAGGCTGGTGGGCGGACACGCCGTCATTGAAGTGAACCTGATGCCGGAGGTGGAAGGGAACGACATTTCGATCACCGCCGAAGTTCGGAAGATCGACGCGGACGGTTCGCTGGGCGAGGTGCTGCGTTCGGATTCCGTTGGCGATTCCATCCGGGACAAGATCGCAGAGAGTGTCGAGTCTGCCATTCGGAAACTAACGGATCTGAAGTCAACCCTGCCCGCCGCGATGGGGAAAGCCGTCACCATCCAAAGCGTCCAGTTCGCCGACGGCGGCGCGGGCCGGCTGTATCTGACGATCGCCGCGGATGTCCGGCTGCCGGCGGATCAACTGCTGCGCGCGGTGGGACAATAGTGGCATCATGCCACTCCCTTCTGACGAAAAGCTCATCGCGCTGAGTCAGGATCTGATCCAGCAGTTCGACACCATTTTCGGTATGCATCCCGGCTTTCGGCCGGCCCACGCCAAAGGCATCATGCTGACGGGGACGTTCCAGCCTTCGGCCGCCGCAGCCTCTCTTACCCGTGCGCCCCACATGAATCGGGAGTCGACGCCGGTATCGGTTCGCTTCTCAGACGGCACCGGCCTACCGCTGATTCCCGATAACGACCCCAATGCGAATCCGCGCGGCTGCGCGATTCGTTTCCACCTCGCCGAGCGCGTTCACACCGACATCATTGCTCATTCGTTGAATGGATTTCCGGTCAGGAACGGACAGGAGTTCCTGGAGTTCCTGCGCGCACTGGCTACCAGCGATCCGTCCAAACTTTCGGGATCTCCGCTGGAGGGATTCCTCGGCAGCCATCCAAAAGCGCTCGCATTTGTACAGCTACCGAAACCTGCTCCGTCCAGCTTCGCCCGGGAATCGTTCTTCGGCATCACAGCGATGCGCTTCACCAACCAGAATGGGCAAAGCCGCTACGGACGCTACCGGATCGTCCCACAGGCCGGCGTCGATTACCTGAGCGATACAGCCGCCGCTGAGAAAGGCGCGAGCTACCTGTTCGACGAACTTGCCGAAAGAATTGCCCAAGGCCCGATCACGCTTCGTGTTCTGGTTCAGCTTGCCAACGACGGAGATAACGTGACTGATGCGACCGAGCAGTGGCCTGAGGATCGGACTTTGCTGGATCTCGGCGCCATCGCTTTGAGCGCGGTGGCCCCCGACAACGCTCATGAACAGAAATGGACCATCTTCGATCCCGTCCCGCGCGTGGATGGAATCGATCCTTCTGACGATCCTCTCTTAGAGACGCGCGCCGCGCTGTATTTGATCAGTGGACGCCGGCGCCGGGCCGCGGCCGAGGCGGAAACCGCGAAGAGCGGGGGATAGCCTTGAGTTCCGGCTCCCTGACGGTCGCGGTTCTGTAAGCACCTATGTTGGATCGCGTAGCCGAATTCATCGCCCGACATCGCATGTTCGAACCGGGACAACGCGTCGGCGTCGCGGTGTCGGGCGGAGCGGATTCGGTGTTCCTGCTACATGCCCTGCGGGAGCTTGGCTTCCCGCTTAGCGTAATTCACATCGAACATGGGATTCGCGGCGCGGCGTCGATTGCCGATGCTGAATTCGTCGCTCAACTGGCCAGCAACCTCGGTCATCCGTTCCATATTCGGCAGGCCGACGTCCCGGCCATCGACGGCAACCTGGAGGAGGCAGCGCGGAACGTCCGGCAAGAGTTCTACGCCGAGCTGATCGCCTCCGGCGCGGTAGACCGCGTAGCGACGGGCCACACCCGATCCGATCAAGCCGAGACGGTGCTCTACCGCATCTTACGAGGCTCTGGGTTAACGGGGCTCTCCGGGATTCTGCCCGTCACGCGCGAAGGATTGGTGCGGCCGCTGCAGGATCTCGGCCGCAGCGAAATCGAGGCATGGCTCTGTGAACGCGGCATCGCATGGCGCGAAGACGAGACCAACCGGGATCCCGCTTACGCCCGCAACCGTCTGCGTCACAAGATTCTCCCCTTGCTGCGTGAAAGCTTCAATCCGCAACTCGACAGCGCTTTGGCTAATCTAGCTACCCTCGCTCAGGACGAAGAGGCCTACTGGGACGCCGAACTGTGCCACCACCTTCCAACCCCCAATCCCGGCCCCCAGGTGATTGCCGTTACGGAGCTTGCCAACGTTCCACCCGCCCTGGCTCGAAGACGAGTCCGGCAAGCTGTCGCCTTGGTGACGGGCAATCACCGTTCCATCGAGTTCGCGCACATCGAGCGAGTGCTCGAGATGGCGCGCTCGAACGAGGGAAGCGACCGGTTTCAGGCGCCCGGCCTCGACATCTTCCGGTCATTCGACTGGATTCGGATTGCACCTCCCGGCTTCGGACGCCGGCCTGAATGCAATTTTGAGCTTTCGCTGGAAGTGCCCGGATCGGTGGAACTCCCGGGCTCAGGTACCCGTATTACATTGCAGGTGTTAGAGAAAGCAGCGGCGGCTCTTTACCAACCAGCTGCCCCAGGGCCCTGTGCTACAGTGGTGAATGAACTGGACTGGCAGCGTTTCGGCGGAGGCAGAGGCGCACCCAGCCTGGAGCTGCGTAACTGGAGACCAGGTGACCAGTACCGTCGAATCGGGCAATCCAAAGCGGAAAAGATCAAGTTTTTCTTCCAGGAAGCCCGTATACCCTTGTGGGAACGGCGGATCTGGCCGATTATTACCCATAATGAGACCATTGTTTGGTCCAGGCGCTTTGGCGCCGCCGCCGAGTTCGCGACCGGACCTGAGACCCGCTCAGTCCTCCAAATCGCCGAAACAGGACATGAACTTTCGAATCGATCCGAGCCGCTGCAGCGTCCAAGTTGTTAGGCATCCTGGTGTTGCTGGACATCGTGGTGTTTCTGGAGATGGTGTTGCCCCATGTGTAGGGAGAAGGCATGAATAATTCAAATTTTAAGACCGCCATATTCTGGGTGGTCATCATCGTGGTTGTGGTGCTGTTTTGGACGGTAGTCCATAACACCAAGTCGCGCCCGGACGCCCAACTCTCGTATACGCAACTGATGAATGATGTGAACGCGGGCAAGATCAAGTCGGTGAGAATCAGCGGCAACGATCTGCACGGCGTGTATAAAGACGACAACCAGGAGTTGCAGGCGGTTATTCCCAACGTTCACCAAAATCTGGATGACGCCATGCTCGCCAAGGGTGTCGACATCCACTACAACAAGGAAGCGGGCGGCGGCTGGGTCTCCATTCTAATCAACGCGATTCCGTTTGTTCTTCTGCTGGCGTTTTGGATCTTCATGATGCGGCAAATGCAGAGCGGCGGGAACAAGGCCCTCAGTTTCGGCAAGAGCCGCGCGAGGCTGCATTCGTCGCAGCAGAAGAAAGTAACGTTCAAGGATGTGGCCGGCGTGGAAGAGGCCAAGGAAGAGCTGCAGGAGATTATTGAGTTCCTGCGCGAGCCGCAGAAGTTCCAGAAACTCGGCGGACGCATTCCCAAGGGCGTGTTGCTCATCGGCCCTCCGGGAACCGGCAAAACTTTGCTGGCGCGCGCCATTGCGGGTGAGGCGAACGTTCCGTTTTTCTCGATCTCCGGTTCGGATTTTGTTGAGATGTTCGTGGGCGTAGGCGCCAGCCGTGTTCGCGATCTCTTCGAGCAAGGCAAGAAGAATGCGCCTTGCATCATCTTCATCGATGAAATTGACGCTGTTGGACGTCATCGCGGTGCTGGGCTGGGCGGTGGTCACGATGAGCGCGAGCAGACGCTGAACCAGTTGCTGGTGGAAATGGACGGATTCGAATCGAACGAAGGCGTGATCCTGGTGGCGGCCACCAATCGCCCGGACGTGCTGGATCCGGCGCTGCTGCGTCCGGGCCGTTTCGATCGGCGCGTAGTGGTGGGTCGTCCAGATGTCAAGGGCCGCGAGATGATTCTTCGCGTCCATACCAAGAAAACGCCATTGGGCGATGATGTCGATCTCACGGTGGTCGCGCGCGGCACACCTGGTTTTGCGGGCGCGGATCTGGCCAACCTGGTGAACGAAGCCGCGCTGGTGGCGGCCCGGCAGAATCGCAAGGTGATCACGCAATTCGATTTCGAGCTGGCCAAGGACAAGGTCATGATGGGCGTGGAACGCAAATCGCTCATCATCAGCGACGAGGAAAAGCGCAACACTGCTTATCACGAAGCTGGCCACGCGCTGGTCGCGGCTATGATTCCCGAGGCCGATCCGCTGCACAAGGTGACCATCATCCCTCGCGGCATGGCGTTGGGTCTGACGATGCAGTTGCCGATCGACGACAAGCACTCCTATAACAAGGGGTATCTGGAAGCCCAGCTCGCCATTTTGATGGCCGGCCGCATCGCCGAAGAGATTTTCATGCACCACATCACTACGGGCGCGGGCAACGATATCGAGCGCGCAACCGACATGGCTCGCAAAATGGTTTGCGAGTGGGGTATGAGCGAACTGGGTCCCATGAGCTTCGGCAAGAAGGAGGAGCAGATCTTCCTGGGCCGCGAGATTGCTCAGCATCGCGACTACAGCGAAGCCACGGCCATCCTGATCGACGAGCAGGTTCGCAAGCTCGTAGATGAAGGTTACGACCGTGCGCGGAAGATCATCGAAGCGCGATCGGACGGCCTGGCGCGGATCGCCGAAGCGCTGCTCGAACGCGAAGTCCTGGATGGCGCCGAGGTCCGGCTGCTGATCGAGGGTGGAACTCTGACCACGCCGGTACGTCCCAAGACAATGCCCCCGAGCGATGGCGAAAAGCAGCAGGTGATTCGTCCCGAGAGCGGCAAGCCCCCGGTGACCGGACTCCTGGGCGGCGAACGGCCGCAGCCCGCTTAAGCATACACGTGATCCCTGAGTTTCCCGTCTACCTCTTCGACGTGGACGGGACTCTGCTCGACTCCGCAGCCGACATATGTGGCGCCATTCGCGGCGTGCTTGGCGAATGTGATGTCACCGACGAGCGTCTTCGGTTATACATAGGACGTCATCTTTACGATCTGTTCCAAGATCTGTTTCCGGATCGAACGCGCGAGCAGATGGACGAGATGATCGCGGACTATCGCACGCGCTATTTGGCACGCTGCCACACGTCGACGCGGCCGTATCCCGGCATCCCGGAAGCCCTGGCCGCTCTGCCTGGCCGGAAATCCACGGCGACAACCAAGGGGACTCCGACTACACGCGCGGTGCTGGAAATGTTTGGACTGCTTCCTTACTTCCATCACGTGCAGGGAACCGATGGATTCCCCGCCAAGCCCGAGCCGAACGTGATCCTGGCGTCGCTGGATGTTTTCGGCGTGAAGCCGGAGGATTGCCTGTTCATCGGCGATTCACCCGCCGATATGGAAGCCGGACGCCGCGCGGGCGTGAAAACTTGCGCGGTGCTGTGGGGCTACGGGCGGCGGGAGGATATGGCGCGCTGGGGGCCTGACTTTTGGGTAGAAGACCCGAGCGAGTTACGCGTTTAGGAGCGCCAACTCAGCCAGGTTCAGACGACCGGTATAAATAGCCATGCCGAGCGCGGCGTGGATCCCGAGCTTGTGCAGTTCCTTTATCTCCCCAATGGTGGTGATGCCGCCCGCAGCCGTCAGTTCGTGGCTGGTGGCCGCGCGCAGGCGCCGGAACCAATCAAGATCGGTGCCTTCGAGCATGCCTTCCTTGTCGACATAGGTACAGAGGAAGCCTGAGCAGTAGGGCTCCAAGTGCCGGATTACTTCCTCGGCTGTGAAGTTCGTCGCCTCTCGCCAGCCGTGCGTCACCACCTTTCCGCCCTTCGAATCGAGGGCGATGATCAGCCGGTCTCGACCTACGGCATTGGCGATCCCGGTGAGTTTTTCCCGATCGAAGGCAGCCGTACCGACAATCACGCGATACGCTCCTTGTTCGATTAGCGCGCGGGCACGTTCGGGTGACCGAACTCCACCGCCGACGCGCGCGATGCAGCGCGAAGCAACCAGTTCCACCAACGAATCGTTGGAATCGTTGTCCAGATTTTTTCCGAGCGCCGCGTCGAGATCGATCACCTGAATTTGCGGAAACGCCGCAAATCTGGCTAGCATTTCAAGCGGCGAGCCGCCCTCCAGCGCTTTTTCCCGGCCCTGAATCAACTGAACAACCTTGCCATCCATCAGATCGATGCAAGGAATGATCACGGCGCTTTCCTCACGGAGCTGGCCTTACCGGGACATTGTGCAAATGCAGATAATCCTTCAAGTCTTTCACCGTGTACGTGCCGTAGTGAAAGATAGACGCCGCGAGCGCAGCATCGGCGCAGCCTTCCGTGAGCACCCGCTCGAAATCTTCGGGCTTTCCCGCCCCGCCTGACGCGATCACGGGAATGTGGGTGATTTGCGAGACTGCGCGCGTCAGAGCACAATCGAAGCCGGTCTGCACGCCATCGGTGTCCATGGACGTCAGCAGAATCTCGCCCGCGCCCAGCATCTCGCCTTCCAGCGCCCATTCCACGGCGTCCATTCCTTCGTCGTCGCGGCCTCCGCGAGTAAAGACGCTCCAGCTATTCTCTGTATCCTGCCGGGCAGCGTTTCGGCGAGCATCGATCGCCAGTACGACAGCTTGCGCGCCAAACTCCTCGCTCAGTTCGGTGATCAGCTTGGGACGGCGGACTGCCGCGGTGTTCACACTCACCTTATCGGCGCCCGACATCAGGATCTTGCGCGCATCGGCGACGGATCGGATGCCGCCGCCCACTGTGAGCGGAATGAAAACCCTCCGCGCGGTGCGAGCGACAACGTCGGCCATGATTTCGCGCGCGTCGCTGGAGGCGGTGATGTCGAGGAAGACCAACTCGTCGGCACCCTGGCCGTTGTAGCGCTCGGCTAGTTCCACGGGATCGCCTGCGTCGCGCAGGCCAACGAAATTCACGCCTTTGACGACCCGGCCGCCGGTGACATCCAGACAAGGGATGATGCGCTTGGCCAGCATCACAATTCCACGAAATTGCGCACAATCTGCAATCCCACCGGACCGGATTTCTCGGGATGAAATTGAACACCGAACATATTTTCTGTTTCAAGCACCGCCGTATAGGCAACGTTGTACCGGCAAGTCGCCGCCGTCGCATCGTTCAGCGGCGCGTAGTAGCTATGCGCAAAATATAGGTAAGGATGCGAAGCCAGATTCTTGAGGAGCTTCGCGCCGCCGGGCATTCCCGCGACGGGCTCAATCTCGTTCCAGCCCATGTGCGGCACGCGCGCCGTAGCTGGGAATCGCCGGATCTCGCCTGGAAATATCCCCAGACCGCGCACCTCGGGTGCTTCTTCGCTCGATTCGAACAGGGCCTGCAGCCCCAGGCAAATACCGAGGAACGGCGCGCCTGCGCGAATTCGTTCCAGCAGCGCATCGCGGACTTGCATTTGATCCAGCGCCCGCATCATTTGTCCGAAGTGGCCCACGCCTGGCAGAACGATCTTGTGCGCGCCTCTCAAGCCGGCCGCATCCCGCACCAACTCATATTGAGCCCCGATTTCAGACAACGTGTTTTGAACAGAACGAAGATTGCCCGCGCCATAATCGAGAATGGTGATCATAACAGTCCCTTCGTGGAGGGAAGTTGCTCCTTCAGGCGCGCATCTTTAGAGCAGGCGTAACGCAGCGCGCGCGCGAAACATTTGAAAATAGCTTCGATCTTGTGATGGCTGGACCGGCCGTACAGCACCTTGGCGTGCAGATTCGCGCCGGCGTGGTTGACGAAACCGCCAAAGAAATCCTCCACCAGCTCCGTTTGCAGATCGCCCACCAGGCGCACCTTCACCTTGTCGTCGTAGACCAGAGCCGGCCGGCCGCCGAGATCGAGCGCCACCAGCGCGAGGGTTTCATCCATAGTCATCAGAAAGTAGCCTGCGCGATTGATTCCCTTGCGGTCGCCGAGCGCCTTCGAAAGAAGCTGGCCGAGCACAATGCCGACATCCTCCACCGTATGGTGCTGATCCACATCCAGATCGCCGGCAGCCTTCAGCTTGAGATCGAACCCGCCGTGTTTAGCAAAAAGTTCCAACATGTGGTCGAAGAATCGAATGCCAGTGGATACTTCGTAACGGCCCCGGCCTTCAATCTTCAAAGAGCCGCTGATCTGAGTCTCCTTGGTATTACGCCGGACGCTAGCCGATCTCATTGATGTCCTCGATCACTTGGATCGCGCCCTCCAGCCGCAATAGATCCACCAATTCGTCGCGCCTTGGACTGTTGCGCGCGGCGATTCCGATGAACGGGACATAAGCGGCTTTCGCACAGCGAGCGTCATCCACCGTATCGCCGATATACAGCAACTTCTTCACAGGGTGCATCCCAGCAATCTTCAGCAATCCATCGGGCGCCGGTTTTTCGCACTCGACATCGTTGGCCGAAACCAGCAAGAAACGGTCGCGCACGCCTTCCCGCTTCAACGTGATCTCGGCTTCCTCGGTGGTACGCCCGGTGAAGATGGCAAAATCGAATCGCGCGCCTAAGCGATCCAGAAATCCGTCGCGGGGAAGCCAGCGCTCGCGATGAATCATGCCCTGATCGAGAAACAGATAGTTGAAGTACTCGACAATCGTCGCATAGGGAATCTCCAGTCCCAAGTCGCGGCAGATCTTTTGCGACAGCAGCCAGTCATTATTCCAGCCGCCCTGGTTTTTGTAATCCTGGATGGAATCACGCGAAATCGTCTTTCCCGTGAAATGTTCCACGGTTTTCACGATCGTTTCGCGATACGATTCGGTGACGTCCACCAGCACGCCGTCCATATCGAACACCAGCATTTGTGAACTCACCAGATCTGCTCCAATTCGGCCAGGAAGCGCCGGATCTGATCGCGCGTGCCCACCGTAACCCGAACGCAGCCGGGAATCTCATAGCTGCGATCGCGTACCAGCACGCCCCGGCGCCGCAGTTCGTCGCGCACCGCAATCGCACGGCTGCCTGCTTCGAACAGCACGAAATTCGCTTTGCTTTCGTAGTATCCGATGTTGAGCTTTTCCAAGCCCACATAGAGCAACTCGCGCGCGGCGAGCACTTCCGTGACATACCGTTCGATGTAACTCTTGTCCTGGATCGCCGCATGAGCCGCCAGCGTCGCCAGCGTGTTCACGCTGTAAGGCGACTGCGCCTTGTGGAGAAAATCGACATTGCCCGATTGCGAGAACAGGCAGCCCAGCCGCATCGCGGCCATGCCGTAGACTTTCGAGAAGGTCCGGCTCACGAACAGATTCGGATAGTCGTTGAGCAGCGGCAGCGCGGTGACGCCCGAGAATTCGTAGTAGGCTTCATCGATCAAAACCGCCGCATTCGTCGCTTTTTCGAGAATTCTTTCGATGCCGGCGCGCGACGTTCCGGTGCCGGTAGGATTGTTGGGATTCGCGATGAGGATCGCGCGCGTAGACGGCCGGATCGCATCGAGAAGCTCTTCGAGCGGAAACGCCAGCTTTTGCGCGCGATACGGGATCTCGCGGATGCCGGCGCTGGCCACCTCGGAATAAAACCTGTACATCGCGTACGACGGACGAAGCAGAAGCACCTCGCCACCGTCGTCGATATAGGTATTCACCAGCACCTGTATGGCTTCGTCCGTGCCGTTAGTGAGGATGAAGTCGTCGGGCTCCACGCCGAAAAACTCTGCCAGTTCCTGTTTGATCTCGCTGTATTCGGGATAAATTGCGAGACCGGCTTCGCTCAGATGTTCCCTCAGATACTCGATCACCTTCGGCGACGCGCCCACGGTATTCTCGTTGAAATCCAGACGAACCTTCCCGGCGCGGCCCCCAGTCGGCGGAGAATAGGGCGCCATGTTCAGCACCGCATCGCGTGGCTGCAAGACACCCGGTGGGAGATCGATCCGCTTAGTTGCCAAGACGCACCTCGTCATTCATAAGACGCACTTCGACAGACCGCGCGTGTGCTTCCAAACCTTCCGCGCGCGCCAGCGTAGTGATGGCGGGCGCAAGCTGCCGCAATGCCGCGGGCATCAGCTCCTGAACCGATATCACTTTGACGAAATCAGCCGACGACAATCCACCGCGAATTCGAGCGGCGCCCGATGTGGGGAGCACATGATTCGGGCCCGTCGCATAATCGCCGGCAGCCTCAGGGCTGTTGGGTCCGATGAAGACGCTTCCGGCGTGTCGAATCTTCGGAAGCAGAGAGGCATCGTAAATCGCGAGATGTTCGGGCGCAAGTTGGTTGGATGCATCCATCGCCGCGTCCATGGATGGGCACAGGATTACGGCGCTGTTGTGACGGATGGCCTGGCAGGCTACTGCTGCAGTGGGCAGCGTTTCGAGTTGGCGGGACACCTCCAGTACCACGCGCTCAGCCAGCGATCGCGAAGTAGTCAGAAGAATTGACGAAGCTTCCACATCGTGCTCGGCCTGCGCCAGCATATCGGCTGCGATGTGGCGCGGATCCGCATCCTCGGCGATGATAACGATCTCAGTGGGACCCGCGACAAAATCGATGCCGACTTCGCCTGCCAGCAGCTTTTTGGCGGCGGCCACATAAATGTTGCCGGGCCCAACAATCCGATCCACCTTAGGTACGGTAGCTGTGCCGAACGCCAGCGCCGCGATAGCCTGCGCGCCTCCAACCCGAAAAATGTTTTCGACTCCCAGAAACTTGGCCGCCGCCAGAATTTCCGCGCTCGGATGCGGCGACGTAACGCATAGGGTCTGAACGCCTGCCACCTGCGCCGGGATCACGGTCATCAACAATGTGGATGGCAGCGGGTAACGGCCGGCCGGGATGTACGCGCCCATGGATTCGAGCGACCGCACCAGCGAACCTAAGCGCCGCCCATCGGAACATTCAGTCCAGGTTTCGCGTGGCAATTGCAGTGCCGCATAGTCGCGAATATTCTTCGCGGCCATCTCCAGGGCCGACTGGAATTGGGGCGAGACGCGAGCGTCCGCGGTGGAAACGGTCAGGCTGCCTTCCAAACCGTCGAACTTGCGTGCATATTCGATCACCGCTTCATCGCCGCGCGATCGGACGGCTTCCAATATCGGCGCCACGACGGCTTCGGCTTCCGCGAGACGCACCTTTTTTCGCGTGACGAATCCTTGCGCTTCGTTCAATGGGACAATTCTGAGCATTACATTACGATCTTGTTCAACGGATATTCGACGATTCCCTGCCCGCCGGCTTCTTTTAAACGCGGAATAATGTTGCGCACCGTGATCTCTTCAAGAATGGTGTGCACGGCTACCCAGTCGTCGTCGCTGAGATTCGAGATCGTCGGTTTTTTCAGCGCCGGCAAAATGCCTAGGATCGCGGGCAAGCACTCCTTGCGCACATTCAGCATGAGTCCAACCCGGCCCAGCGCATTGATGGCGCCCTCCAGCAACAAGTGAATGTCTTCCAGTTTGCGGCGCTTGGCGGCGTCTTTCCAGGATTCGACATTAGCGATCAGTTGGGTGTTCGATTCGAGCACCGTTTCGACAATGCGCAGTTTGTTGGCGCGCAGCGACGACCCGGTCTCCGTCACTTCCACGATCGCGTCAGCCAGCACCGGAGGCTTCACTTCGGTCGCGCCCCAACTGAACTCCACCTTCGCCTGCACGCCGTTCTTCGCCAGGTAACGCCGCGTGGTGGCCACCAGTTCAGTGGCAATGATCTTGCCCTCCAAGTCTTTCACGCTCTGGAAAGGCGATCCCTCGGGAACCGCCAGCACCCAGCGCACTTTGCCGAAACTCTGCTTGGCGTAGATCAGGTCGGCGACCGCGTGAATGTGGGCTTCGCTCTCCTCAATCCAGTCCCTTCCGGTGAGTCCCGCGTCCAACACGCCATCTTCGACATAGCGCGCCATCTCTTGCGCGCGGATCATCATGCATTCGATTTCGGGGTCGTCGATG
>Ga0206991_10041_pt2 | contig 35010 bp, 37 predicted proteins | sample Alteio_BWMinCont_9_FD_153286 | JGI IMG/M metagenome (GOLD analysis project Ga0206991, IMG submission 153286) | Enriched cells from forest soil in Barre Woods Harvard Forest LTER site, Petersham, Massachusetts, United States -... | ecosystem: Environmental > Terrestrial > Soil > Temperate forest >...
GAACATCTTGCCAATGCGTTTATTCACAGCCTTCCTGGCGCCGTTTGCAACTATTCTTTCTTATAGGTAACTTGAGCGGGCTCGCCGCGTCCGCCGGACACGGTCAATTTCAGCTCGCCGCCGGAAAGCGTGCCTTTGAACTCCTGAGTAACTTTGTTATCTCCGAATTGGCGAACAACTGTAAAAGAGATATTGTCGCCGTCGATTGTTCCGTTGGAAATCTCGACTGGCCCGCCGCGGCCTCCCTGAAGGCTGCCCGTCAGCGCGTTGCCGTCGGCTTTCAGCGTCAGGGTCTGGGCCTGCGAACCGCGCCGCCCTTGAACCTGACCGGTCCATTTGCCGTCAATGTCCGCCGCGAAACTTACCCAGAGGGTAAGCGCCGCCAATGCGGCCATGCATCGGATGCCGACACGTGTGGTTTTCATTGAACTCTCCTATGGGCGCGAATCAGCGCGCCTACTATTAAGACCGACCGAAAGCGAGCCGTAGCTGTAAGTCTTTGTCAAAAGCGCACGGGCCGGAGCGTCACAGTTGGCTTACAATACGAGCATCACGCCGCTCGCTCCTTACTCGCTCACCATTGGCACGCCCTGTTTCGGCGGCCAGGTCAGTTGGCTGTATGCCGCCTCACTTCTGAAACTGCAGAAGGCCTTTACGCACCGCGGATGGAACATTAACTACCTGCTGCAGGCCGGGGATGCACTGGTCACGCGGGCGCGGCAGACCATCGTTTGCCATTTCCTGGACAATTCCAGCGCCACTCACTTGTTGTTTATCGACGCCGACATCGGTTTCGAGCCGGAACAGGTGCTTCGGCTCCTGGAATTCGGCGCGGATGTGAGCGCGGCCGTGTATCCGGTAAAGCAGATCAATTGGGAGAAGATGCCCGGAGCAGTGCAGGCGGGACGAAGTCCGCTCGAATCCGCCACTCTGTCGTACGTCGTGGAGCGCGAAGCGACGGAAGCCATGGTCGTTCGCAGCGGGTTCGTGAAGTCGCGCTATGCGGGCACAGGCTTTCTGATGATCCGGCGGTCGGTGCTCGAAAACATGATCGAGCATTATCCCGAGTTGCGCTACACGCACGAGCACCGGGCCAGCGATCCGCTGACCGGTAGCCCTTGGCGCTCGGCCTTGTTCAATTGCATGGTCGATCAAACGACGGGGTTCTACTTGAGTGAGGATTTTAGTTTCTGCCGTCGCTGGACCGACATGGGTGGCGAGATCTGGGTGGATTACACCAGTCGCCTGAACCACGTCGGTCTCATGGTGTACCGGGGAAACATGGCGGCCAGCGTGGATTTACCGCCCGAGTAATGTTCCGCTTCCTCACCGTCGCGGCTCGGTAAGTCGCGGCTCGGTAACGCAGTCTCCGAGCGCATCGAGCAGGGGGCCGAGGCCGGATTCGTATCGCCGCCAGCGCCCCAGCGAACTGCGAAATAAGGGTTGACGCACCTGGACAACGCTCGCTGTTCTTACCGGCCGATTCGTTCTGTGGAAGCTCAGGCAGCGATCGTCCCAGGGCACGGCGCAATAGTCAATCAGCCGCCGGGCCTGACCCTCAAGGTCGTCGACTACGTCCTCATAAGCGACTTCGAGCATGACCCCGGGCGGCAGAACGGACCGCCAGTGCTTCATCAGTTCACTGTAGCCGCGGTAGTAGCGGCCCAGTTCCGCCAGGTCGTAAGTGAAGGGGAGGCCAGTGGTGAATAGCTTGGAATAGCAGGACAGACACGTATCGATCGGGTGGCGCGTCGTGTGAATGATTTTGGCGTCGGGCAGGATCAGGTGGATCAGTCCGATGCGAAGGAAGTTGCCGGGCAACTTATCGACCATCCGAATTTTGCCATCCTCGATCTTGGGCTGGCGGGAAAGATAGGACTGGCCAATTCGCCCGAAGGCCGCGGCATCCAGGGCAGAAATGCATTCAGGGTAGGGCAGCGTCTCTGGTTCGTATAGGCCGCTAGCCTCCATCTTCTCGAGAATTGTCAGTTCACCGGCGCCGTGAATTTGCGGATGGCCGGCTAGAATCTGCTCGATCAACGAACTGCCGGAACGCGGCATGCCGAGCACGAAAACCGGCACTGGCGACGAGTGGCCCGCGCCCTGAAAGCGATCCAACAGGCGGCTGTCGAATACGGTGCGAATTCGATCGAGCAGTTGGAGGGCGCCGGTTTCGTCGTAGCTGATTTGACGGCGCTTGAGAGCGTTGCCTTTGAGCAGATGCTCAAAAGCCCGCGCATAATCTCCCGCGTCATCCAGCGCTTTCGCCAGAGCAAAATGGATGTAGAGAGCTTTGTCATTTGAGAAACTCCCGCTTCTGGCGAGCGCTTCGAGCGTAGCCAGATCGGCATCACCAACCTGGAAGCGCTTAACGTCGGAGCGATTCAGGTGCGCTTCGGCGTAATCCGGGCTGATCGCAATGGCTCGACTGTAATGCGCCATGGCATGGTCGAAATTACCCTGCTCTTTATAGAGGTTCGCCAGGTTATTGTGAGCGTTGGCATAGGTTGGATTGAGGGCCAGAGCGCGTTCGTAATGCGCCTTAGCGTCGTCCCATGCGCCTTGCCGCATGCGCGCGTTGCCCAAATTGTTGTGGGCCGGCGCATAATCCGGCTTTAGGACAAGCGCCTGCTCGTAATGCGCCAGGGCCTCGTCAATTCTGTCTAGAGCCAGGAGCGCGGCGCCAAGATTGTTGAGGGCATCGGCGTAGTGCGGCCTGAGGGCCAGCGCCCGTTCGTAACACGCCACAGCTTCGCTCAACTTGCCTTGCGCCTGGCGAACGATCCCGAGGTTGGAGCACGCTTCGGCGAGGTCCGGTCTGAGGGCCAGGGCTCGTTCCTGACATGCCGCCGCTTCCTCCAGCTTGCCCTGGGCTTGGAAGATATTGCCCAAGTTGCTGTGGACCTCAGCCCATTCCGGCCGAAGGCCCAAGGCTCGCTCAAAACATGCGCCAGCCTCGTCCAGCTTGCCCTGAGTTTCGAGAACGGTGCCGAGGTTGGAATGAAAGGCGGCCTCATTGGGGTTGATCGCGATCGCAGCGCGGATCATCGAGACGGCGGCGTCAGCGCGTCCACGCTGATTTTCGATCATCCCCAGTAAATGCAGGCTGTCCGCATGCCGAGCGTCCACTGCCAGAAGCTGCCGGTAAATCGCTTCCGCCTCCGCCAGCCGCCCGGCACGGTGAAGTTCGAGAGCCTTCTCCAGCAGCTCTTGAGTTATCGGAGACGGTAGCGCCTTATAATGAAAGTTCTCCCGCATGGACTTCCCGGCCACACTACTGAAACCCGCAGTCTGCCTATTAAGTGGCGGTCTGGATTCCGCCACTGTACTGGCGTATGCGCGGCGCGAGGGTTACCGTTGCTACGCGCTCAGTTTCGATTACGGCCAGCGGCATCGCAGGGAACTGGAAGCGGCCGCGCGCGTTGCATCCGGCCTGGGAGCGGCCGAACATCGCGTGGTCTCCATCGATCTGCGGGCGTTCGGGGGATCGGCTCTCACCGACGACATCGCGGTGCCGAAGACTGGCGTGGGCCAGGGCATTCCAGTCACGTATGTCCCGGCGCGCAACACGGTGTTTCTGTCGTTTGCGCTGGCGTGGGCCGAAGTGCTCGCGAGCTCCGACGTTTTCATCGGCGTGAACGCGATTGACTATTCCGGATACCCCGATTGCCGGCCCGAGTTCATTGCCGCGTTTGAGAATATGGCCAACCTGGCCACCAAGTCCGGCGTCGAGGGACGCACCCGCCTCAAGATACACACGCCGCTGATTCAACTTTCCAAATGCGAGATCATCCGGCTAGGCGCCCACCTTGGGGTCGATTTCGCCTGGACGCACAGTTGCTACGATCCGGATGCGCGGGGGCGCTCGTGCGGCGAGTGCGATTCGTGCCGGTTGCGGCTCAAAGGTTTTTGGGATGCCGGTCTCAAGGACCCGCTGGAATACGCCACGATCGAGTACACGCCGCGTTGAATACCAGTGAAAATCTCTGAAATTTTCCATTCTATCCAAGGCGAGGGCGCGCTGGTGGGCGTACCGTCCGTGTTCGTGCGCACCAGCGGCTGCAACTTGCGATGCACCTGGTGCGATACGCCCTATACTTCCTGGCAGCCGGAGGGCGAAGAGCGCACCGTAGGCTCGATCGTCGAAGAGGTGAACTCCTACGGAGCATCGCATGTCGTCATCACGGGCGGGGAGCCGATGATCGCGCCCCAAATTGTAGAATTGACCGAGCGCCTGGCGCAGCACATCACCATCGAGACCGCGGGGACCGTGGATGCGCAGGTCCGTTGCGATCTGATGAGTATCAGCCCGAAGCTTGCCAATTCGACGCCGCGCACGCGCGACAACGGCCGGTGGGCGGACCAGCACGAGCGCCTGCGCTATCAGCCGGAGATCTTGCGGCGGCTGATCCAGCTATATCCGTATCAGCTCAAGTTTGTGATCGCCGAGCCAGGCGATTTAGAGCAAGTGAACGCGATCGTCGCCGACATCGGAGCGTCCAGAAATCGCGTAGTGCTGATGGCCGAAGGCACGGATGCCGTGACGCTGGCGGAGCGAGGCCGATGGTTGGCAGACATCGCCAAGCAGGAAGGCTTTCGGATGACGCCGCGATTGCATATTGATCTGTGGGGAAATAGGCGCGGGATCTGAATGCCGCTTGCTCACTCGCGCGGGTGAGTACTTAACTGGTAGCCGTCGCGCGCGATCGGGACGCAGAGCGTTTCCGAGTTGTGTCCGTGCAGCGCGAAGATCTGCCGCACCAGATCGCACACCTGCTCGGAGCCGCGTTCGTAGAACACCAGAATCGACGGGCCGGCGCCGCTGAGCGCGCATCCGAGCAGTCCTGGGGCACGCAGCTGGACAATTTCTTCGAGGCCCGGCACCAGCGCATAGCGGTAGGGTTGGTGCAGGCGGTCTTCGAGCGCGGTAGGAAATGCGCTCGTGGTCCCGGTGGCGAGCGCGGCCATCAACAATGCGCTGCGCTGCACGTTAAAGACGGCATCGTCCTTGGAATAATTCGCCGGCAGAACGTGGCGCGACTCGGAAGTGGGCAGCACAAAGTCCGGAACAACCACAGCCACGCCATAGCTCGCAGGCAGTTCCACGCGGACCGCGCGCACGGCTCCGCCGCGATCGGTGGCGCTGGCGACGATGGAACCCAGCACGCAGGCCGCGACGTTATCAGGATGGCCCTCCAGCTTGGCGGCTTCATCCAGAATCCGGTGCGGCTTCCAATGCAGCTCCAACAAATCATCGGCGATCACCACGCCGGCCGTGAGCGCGGCTGCGCTCGATCCGAGTCCTTTGCCCAGAGGAATATCATTGTCGATTTCGATTGCAACGGTCGGCAAAGCATCCCCTACGTCGGCGGCCACAGCCAGCGCGGTACGCCAGATCAGATTGTCCTCGCCCGTTGAAATCTGGGCGGCATCGCGGCCTCGAACGCGAATGGAGAGCTGCGACGCGCGCTCAAACCGGCAGGTCAAATAGACTCCGAGCGCCAGACCGAGGCCATCGAATCCGGGACCGAGATTGGCGCTGGAAGCTGGAACGCGGACCTGCATTGAGGACGTATTTCCGGGAGGCGCGGTGCTATAGCCCCACCACCGCTCCCTTTCGGCAAGAGTCGTAAATGGCTGTCACTACCTCCAGCGCCCGGTATCCATCGGCGCCCGAGGACAGCGGTTTGCGTCCGTTGCGAATGGCTTCGCCGAAGTCGATGAACTGCCGTTCGAACGGCGCCAGCGCGCTGGCCATGGGATCGGTGGCGGCGGTCGCATAATCGTAGGACACCGGAGCGGGCTCGCCCGAATCGTTCTCCACTTGCCAGGCGGTCAACTTGTCGCCGGTGATAATCGCGGTGCCCTTGGTGCCGTGGATTTCGATGCGCTCGGTATGGCCGGGCCAGAAAGCCGTGGAGGCTTGAATGACGCCTGTGGCGCCCGATGAATACTTCACCACGGCCGCGAGCACATCTTCCGATTCGATGGTGTGCCGCGCCGCCAACTGCCAGTAGCCGAACAGCTCGCGTATTCCGCCCATCAGCCACAACAGCACGTCCACTTGATGGATGGCCTGAATGATGAGCGCGCCACCGCCTTCGGTTTTCCAGCTTCCTTTGATGGGGCGCGAATAATAGGCGGGCGAGCGATACCATTTCACGTACGCGTCCGCTTCAAGGATCCGGCCCAGGCGTCCGTCGCACAACGCGCGCTGCAGGAACTGCGTGGAATCGTCGAAGCGGTGCTGGCTCACGACGCCCAGTTGGATGCCGGCCTGGTACGCGATGTCGATCATACGCCGGGCCGTGTCGAGATTGGTCGCCATGGGCTTTTGCACTTGGATGTGCTTCTTGGCGCCGGCGCAACATTGCACGGGCTCCAGGCGAAATTCAGGAAAGGTGCAAACGTCGACATAATCGACGCGTGGATGCCGGCACAGTTCCTCGAAAGTGGGAACGAACTCGCAGCCATAGCGATCGGCGAAGGCGCGGGCGCTGTCGGCATGAAAGTCCGTGCAAGCCACCACTTCATAGCCAATGTTGGCGTAGGCGCGCGCGTGTTTATGAGAGATGGCGCCAGTGCCGATGATGCCGACCCGCATGAAGTTATTGTGACATGGCTCGCCGCGCAATTCGGCAGGAGAGATGTAAAGTTGGGTAGAGCATCGCACTCTCAATGAGCGGTCAGCCCTCGGCTTTTAGCCTCTTCAGCAGGTTGCGGCCTCCCTCAGTGCGTTGACTGGCGTAATAATTCGGTTGCAGCCCGGCAAAAGGTGGGGCCAGGCGCGAACGAAGTCTCAAGGTGTGCCTCGGTCGCTATCCTACAGTTTGACTTAACGTAAAGTATAGCTTACTATATAAGTGATAAGAGCAATTATAATGAACGTTATTAGAAGGGCGCGATCATCCTCACAGACGCCGGTACCGGTGACCCGCACCCTCCGCAAGCTTGGTCATGACATTCGCGACGCCCGTCGTCGTCGGCGCATCCCCGTGGCGATTCTGGCAGAGCGCGCCTCCATCAGCAGGGTGACTCTGAACAAGGTCGAGAAGGGCGATCCCGGTGTCGCGGTGGGGACATACGCCACTATTCTCTTTGCGCTTGGAATGGCCGACCGGCTGGCCGACGTGGCCGATCCACGGCACGACGCCATCGGGCGTGAGCTGGAAGAAGAACACCTGCCAAAACGAATTCGGCTCGCGCGCCGCCAGAAACCATCCAAGCCAAAATCCACGGGTGCGCGGTGATGGAGAAGGAAGTTCTGGTCTACATGGATCTGGAAGGCGCGCCCCGCCTGGTGGGGCGGCTGTGGACGCGCATCCGCAAGGACAAGGAGAGCGCCACCTTCGAATACGAGCAGAGCTGGCTCGTCCATCCGGAGCGTTTCTCGCTGGAGCCGGCCTTGAAGCTCGGGCCGGGTCCATTTCACACCGCATCCGACAAACCGCTTTTCGGCGCTATCGGCGACTCTGCCCCAGATCGATGGGGGAGAGTGTTAATGCGCCGCGCGGAACGCCGCCGTGCCGAGCGCGCGGGACAGACCCCGCGGACCGTCCGTGAAATCGATTACCTGCTCATGGTGGACGACGATGCGCGCCAGGGTGCACTCCGCTTTGCCGAACGGGAAGGCGGGCCGTTTCTCGCCGCGCAGGGTGTTACGAAGATCCCGCCTTTGGTGGAACTGCCACGGCTGCTTTCCGCCGCCCAGCACGTGCTGAGCGAAACGGATAGCGATGAGGATTTGCGCCTGCTGCTGGCGCCCGGTTCATCGCTGGGCGGCGCCCGTCCGAAAGCCTCGGTCCGCGACGGCGATGGGCATCTTGCGATTGCCAAGTTTCCGAACAAAGGAGACGAGGTCGACGCCGTCCGATGGGAGGCTGTGGCCCTGACTCTCGCGGCGAACTCAGCCATCGCGGTTCCAGCCTGGCGCATTGAAACCGTGGCCGGCAAGCCAGTGCTCCTGCTACGGCGTTTTGATCGCGACGGCGGAGCGCGCACGCCGTTCCTGTCGGCCATGAGTATGCTTGACGCGAAGGACAACCAAGCCCGGAGCTACCTGGAATTCGTCGATGTCCTGCGCCAGTATGGCGCGGCGCCGAGAGAAGACATGCACGCCCTGTGGCGCCGGATTGTATTCAGCATCCTGATCTCAAACACCGACGATCATTTGCGCAACCACGGCTTTCTCTGGGCCGGTCCGGCCGGGTGGCGCTTGTCACCGGCGTACGATCTCAATCCCGTGCCCACCGACCTTAAGCCGCGCATCCTGACCACCGCCATCGACCTGGAAGACGGTACCGCCTCGCTGCAGTTGGCGCTCCAGGTGGCTTCGTATTTCGAATTGGCGCGGGATGAGGCGCAGAAGATCGCCGCCGAGGTGGGACGGGCCGTGGGCAACTGGCGAAAGGTGGCGGTCAAGCTTGGTCTCGGCGCGCCAGAGATTGACCGCATGGCGTCGGCCTTCGAGCATGACGATCTGAACGCCGCGCTGGCCCTGGTGAAGCGCGGCCATAGGATGACCCAATAAGGCGCGCCGTTTGTTGGCGAAATGGAGAGCTATGTTATCTTGAAAAAGTCGCGAGCGTAGTTGCCTTCGTTGCAGCGCTTCCGGGCCGGTAGCTCAGTTGGTAGAGCATCGCACTTTTAATGCGGTGGTCGCGGGTTCGAGCCCCGCCCGGCTCATCCCAACACACGCAAAATAAATACTTAGGGACATGCTAAAAATTGGTGGTGACGCTGTGGGTACGGGTTTTCTGAAAACCAGGTGTATCATCAGCCATGCTTCGATATCAACGAAAATCACATTGCCGGATGTAAGTCTGGTGACTCATGCAAGAAGTGTCCGTACTGGATCGAAGGACGTCACCAGGGTCGGCGCTGGCATCAATCACTGAAAACGACCGATGCGAAGACGGCCGCGCAGTTGATTCAGCGGGTCATCTTGACGGGTAAGTTAGAGATCGCTGCGGAGGCAGGGCAGCGCATTACCCTTGCCGGTGCAATCACTAAGTTTTTCACAGAAATTACCAGCCGTGGCTCGGAAGGCTGCGGATCTCTCCAAATGCTCTCCTACCATCCTGGAGTTCGCGGCCTCTACAGCGGTCAGCCACCTAAGTGATCTCGATACAAACTTCCTCCGAGAGTACCGTCAATCCTGGAAGCTAAACGCCACAAGCTCGACCAAGCAGACCGAACGGCTCAAGAGCTTTTTCAAATTCTGCGTCGATCAGAAAATGGATCGGAGACAATCCCGCCTCAGCCCTCAAGCCGCCTATCGGCAGTGACGATATGGTGCCAGTGATCCCCTTCACGAAGCCGCAGTTCGCGGCGATCATGAAAGCCTGTGGGTCGAATGAGTACCTAAAGACTTTCGTCCTGGTTATGCGTTATTCAGGACTGGCCACGGCGATGCTGTGAAACTCACACCGGATCGACTAGAAGGAAACCATCTCCGCTTGCGCCGCACTAAGACGAAAGGCTGGGTAAAGGTTCTCCTGCCGGACACTATCGCGGACCGTCTGCGGGCGCTCCCCTTGCAGCCGTGCGGGCACTGGTTCTGGAACAAGAAAGAGTCAGAAGCACGGCAACCGGCAACATGCGGCGCATGCTACGTCCGATCTTTGGGCCGAAGGGCGCTAACGTCGCCCTCAAAGATGAGGTAGGCAGTCCGATCAAGGACCGCCACGGCCAACAGAAGTACGGTCATCCTTACCAGCTACGGCATACCTTCGTTAAGGATCAACTTGAAAACGGCGCTAGCCTGGAACGCATTGCAGAGCTACTTGGAAACACGTACAAGATTGTCGAAAAGCACCACTCAGCATGGGTGAAAGACAGGCAGAAAATTCTAGATGAGACGGTGAAAGCTTCGTGGGACAAGAAGGAACTAGCTGGCTATTGATAGGCGCTGGCGTTCGCGCTAAAGTGCCGATTCCGGGATTAGGTGAGTGTGGTACTTTCGCTTCCCACGCTTGGCTGGAGACGGGATACGTTCTGAGCACCCTGCGAAGGGCAGGGCGCATTGTCGGTCCGACGTGCTTGAAACGTGGACCGGATCTCGAATCGATTAGCTTGCTAAGGCGCGCAACATCACACTGAGGCGAAGGACTTCACGCTTACGCGCGGGCTGGCCGTACACGCGTAGCAGCGTGCGGGCTGTGGCTTCAAGACGACGTTTACTCATGGGCTGCGCCCTCCGGCTTCTGAAGCGGAAGCATCATTCCATTCAGAAACCTTTCGCGGAGAACCTGACAGGAAGGGCAGGAGGCGTGTGTTTCGTGGGGAAGCGCGTTTTCTAATGTTGCCGCAAAACGTTCTGGATCTGCTGGTGCAATGGCCTTCCCTATACCCCGGTTAACGGCGCGAATCGTGCAATAGTTGGAAGCCGCTAGCCGCAGTTGATCCCTTAACACAGGATCGAGCGGGCGATGATATCTGGCCGGCATTGATGGATCACGCCTGACGGCGAAGGATAGACCTGTCCTTGCGGACTCAGGGCCGAGTCGAGTATGCCAGGACGTCTGTCGCGTCTTCGACTGTCACGAATATCCACTCTTAATCTGCACTCGCGTCTGCGACTGCCGTTGGTTTCTCACCCATCTAAACGGGCAGCGCATTCCTGGCAGATACCGTGGGTGAATTCCACATGCGAGTGATTGCGAACGTAAATCTCCAATCGTTCCCAGGCGCCGGACTCGTTGCGAATCCTCCTGCACCAGGCACACATGGGCAACAGGCTGCTCACAATGCGGACCATCTGTCCCACTTCCTGCGCCGCTTTCCGGCGGGCATTCTCCGTGGCCATTCGACGCAAACAGCTGTGCGTAAGCGCTAACACTGCTCCAAGACCAAACAGCACGTTGGACTGGTCAACCCAAATCATGGGTCCGGTCTTGGGCGACAACCAATAACCCAAAACGATAAACGTGGCACAGAGCACCGCTATCCCAATAATCTCTCTACGATCAGCCCAGAACGTTGCGATCCAGACCAAAACCACCTGGAGCAGCCAGACAGCCAAACCCAAGGGAGTCACTGCATCGAGTGCCAGCACCACGACGGACCCGATGACTGTGAGTACCACCCTCCAGGACCTTGATGGCGTCTCCATTCTTCCTCCCCTTGCTTGCGAGCCATCCTGCCAGCCCATTGCGCGGTGGTCAGCCGCGTGCGCGAGCAAGCTGTTGAAATCCATCTACGGTAGCTTCACGGCTTCTTGCGTGGTGAACGTGAGAATGGTTTCGGAGGGCATGCGCACCCGTTGTCCATCCAGAAACACTTGTGAACCCGCACCAGCCGCCGCACCAGCACCAGCTCCGATTGCGGCTCCGCGGCCACCTCCGGCAATGGCGCCGATGATTGCTCCCACAGCTCCCACCGCCGCGGCGCTCTTGGCTGTGCGTGCGCCGCGCGAAGCACTGGCATCCGCGCCCCTGGGAGCGACAACGGCTTCTCCCAGCCTGATGGGATCGCTGAGAGTGGCTCGAAACTCATCGCCCGCGTTGTTTCTTTCAGAATCGATGGAGTCGATTAATCGGACGTTGATTTCGATTCCAACCGGCAGCTGCCGGCCCACCCCCTGCGAAACCATAACCGCGAGAATCCTCTCGCTCACGCCCGCCTGCTTGAGTTCGACGATCCGGCCGGTTTCCGTGCTGAAGGCGCCTGGCCGCCGGCCCAACAGATCGATGATGAAGGCTTCGCTGAATCCGGCTTTCACCAGCTGGACCACTGCATTGCTGGTCATTGGCGGGCCGGGCGGGCTATTCTGGACAACCGCGGCGATCACCCGCTCGCTGACGCCTTTATTCTTAAGTTCCACTAGCCGGGCCGGATCGCCGGACAACTTCGAACCCGGTTGGTCAATCAGGTTGAGGATAAATTCTTCACTCAAACCCGATTTCACAAGGTTAGGGACATCGTCGCTGCTCAACGGCGCCTGCGCCCGAAGATCCGGCGCAATACCGCCAAACAAAATAAACGCGAGAACAAGAAATAGCTTCATGATCAACGGAGACTCCTCTGCCATCGGTTTGCCAGGATTACGCGGGATAGCGCCCTGTAATGTAACTGCTGAGTTGTTCCACCATGCCTTCGTGCGCGGAGATGATCCACTGAACCAGGTCGCCGATGGAAATCATGCCCGCCACCTTTTGGCCCTCCAGCACCGGAAGGTGACGGATGCGGTGATCGGTCATCAGCTGCATGCATTCATCCACAGTGGCTGCCGGGCTGACCGATATCACCGGAGTGGTCATGATCTCCCGGACCAGAGTCTCCCTGGACGATCTGCCCTCCAGGATGACCTTGCGTGCGTAGTCGCGTTCGGAGATGATTCCGGCGAGATTGCCTCTTTCGAGAACCAGCAGCGCCCCGACGCGCGCCTGGGACATTCGCAAGACCGCCTCAAAGACTGGGGCAGTGGGGGCCACGGACCAGACTTCGTAGCCCTTCCGCCCAAGGATTCCACTAATGGGGTCGTAGAGTTTCATGGGTATTCCTTTTTTGTTTTTCCACTTTGCGCCAGACGCTTTGTGAGTCGAGCTAACGATAGCCAGGCACGTTTAGACCGGCTTCGACGGCTTGCCGGTGGACCGCGGCATAGTCGCCTGCGGCGTCGGCGGTTTTCACCAACGTTTCGGCGTGTTGAATAATCCTGTCAATCAGCTCCACGTATTCCGCGTTGAGGACTAACGGCGCCGTGCCAGCGTCCTTTTGGTTGAGAATCGCCGAATTCGTGTCGGTCGCCAGCGCTTTGGCGGAGTTAAGCATCTGGTCGATCACATCCTGATGCCAGGCCGGCAATTGCGGCTGAATTTCAGTCAGCCGTTGCAAAGCGGGGCGGAGCCCTCCGTTCACCAGCGACTTGATCTGAGCCAGATGATGGTGGTGAGTCCAGCGTGAGATCTGCGCCGACCCAATGAAAGAATTCAACCGATCGGCATGGCAGCGAATATCCCTCGCCACGTCTTCCACCTGGGCGATGAGCTTGATTCCTTCTTTCTCCATCTCAAGCTTTTTTGCGGTAGTGCTCGCGCCGGCTACCAGGCCTGCCGACAGCAGGCCGAGGACGGCTAGTATAGATACACTTCGAGTAATTGATCTGGACAACATCGCTTTACCTCTCTCTAAAGGGTTAGATGTGGATTAATCTGGTCCCCGGTAGCCACCGGCTTCGAACTTCGCCCGATGCCGCCAGAGAAAACAGGATCGCCGTTGGGCACTCGGCGCACAAGCCCGGACCTCGGCTCGCGCTTCTGCAGTGCCGCCTCAATCAGGAGATACTCGCCAAGGTTGTCCATGGTGATCAGACCAACCAGGCGCCCGTCGCGAACCACTGGCATGGTGTGGCACTCGCATTCCTGCAGACGTTGGAACACTATCTCTAGCATCTCCGTGGATTCGGCGATCAGGAACTCGCGGCGCATCACGGCAGTGACGGGATGGTCCTGGCCATACGCCGCCAGTGCGACCAGCAGGTCGGTTCTGGTCAGGATTCCGGTGACGCGCCCGGCAACCAGGACCGGAAAGTCGTGCTGCGAGCCCCGCAGAGTCAGGCGCACGGCGTCCGCCAGAGTATCGCTGGACTGTAGTTCTTCAAAGTCGGTGAGCATCGCCGCTTGGGCTGGCGTGCCGGAGAGCGCCGATCTGGTTTGTACAGCGCCCGCCTCCTGGCTGGCTCCGATCCAAACGAATAAGCCGATAAACAGCAGTATAGGGTTCGTAAACAGCCCGACGAATCCGAACACCATCGCCAGCGCCTGGCCGGTGGAAGCAGCCATCCGCGTGGCTCTCGCAAAAGTCATGCGCGATGCAAGCACCGCCCGCAGCACGCGCCCTCCATCCATGGGGAAGGCCGGGATGAGATTAAACAACGCCAGCGAGAAGTTCGCCAGTAATAAACTTTCCACCGGGGATCCAGACACGACACTGAGCTGGCTAAAAGGCGCCCATCCATGCGTGAGAGCCAGCCAGCCACCGAGAAGCGCTGCGATCGCTGCATTTACAGCTGGGCCAGCCAGCGCGACCCAAAGCTCTTGTCGGGGCTCTTCCGGCATTCGTTCCAGCCGCGCCACGTCGCCGATCGGCAGAAGTGTGATGTCTCTGGTCTGGATCCCGAATTTTCGCGCCGCCAGCGCGTGACCCATTTCGTGAAGCACCACACACGCAAACAGGGCGACGATGAAACCCACTCCCGCCAGCATCGCCTCCATGCTCTTGCCCGCTATCCAATAGCTGGCCCATACCCAGCCGAGCAAAAGCACAAACGTGGCGTGAATCCGCAGTTCGATTCCGGCCAGTTGTCCGACCTTCCATGACCATTTCATTTTTCTTTTTCCTTCGTAAGTTGAAAAGACGGACTGATGTACCGGCCTCGCCATTCGCGGCGCTACCACGGCTTGCACCGCGAATGGCTGCACGTCCCGGTGGCTAACGCTGGCTAGGCGGCAGCCCGTTGGCTGGCGAACTGATTGTCGCCGCTCTGCAAGATCGGGACGATGTCGTCGATCGACAGCATGCCTTCCAATACCCCGGTGTCGTTCACGACCGGCAAGAACCTGAGCTTCGACTGCTGCATGATGAGCAGCGCGGTGAGAATGTCGTCGCTGGATTGGCAGCTCAAAGGGCTGCCCCCCACTACATCGCGAACCGTGAGATCCGACGCACGGGTATTCCTGGTCCCCAAAGCAATGCAGATGTCCCGATCTGTTAAAACCCCAGCCAGCTCGCCGCTATCGGTGAGAGCCGGCAGTACTTCACAATTGTTGTCCCACATTAATGCGCTGGCGGCCGCCAGGTTGGTCTCTGTCCGGCAGGTTGTAATCTGCTTCGTCATTACGTCTCTTACTTTCATTCCGATCTCCTTTTCGTATCGCTCTCAGCCGTCGGCCATACGATCGCAACTAGCGGGCCATCCGTAAACACCTGATGTGTGGCAAGCCTGGCACGGAGGCCGTACGAAAACTGATACAAAAACGCCATAGACTGTCCAAACTTCTTAGCGTGGCCTCCGAGTTTCGGGAAATGTATAAGCACGATGCGGGAGGCGGAGAGGTGCTTCCGATGAATGCGTAGTCAGCTCGTAATCAGCGGACGCGCTTGGAGAATAGCCAGGAAAACCGGATCAGAAGTCGACGTGCCCGGTGTGTTCCGGACAGCTCTTCGAAAAAGCTGTCCAGGCCGGCGGGAGTAGCCATCAGGAACAGTCTTGCGTCGTCTCGCGGAGCGCGAATATCGTGGTACCCCCTTTCGCAAGTATGCGTTGAGCGTCAACCTGAAACGCCAATTCACCTTCCAGGACGTAGAACAACTCATCCTCGCTGCTGTGCACATGCAGCGGCGGTCCAGGCATGGACCGAACGGAGGCTCCCGACTGCGGCCCGCTTGAGGTTCGATCACCAAACTAGAGAATCGCGATGGCATTGGCGGAGAAGACAAGCGTTCCCTTCTTTCCTCTTGTTTAAAGCGCCGAGGCCTGCAATCTCGAATTCGGTAAGGTAACGCAGGGGCGCGGATGCGTCGAGGCGCTGAACAACCTGCGCCAATCCCGAGAGTATGGCAAGCTCCGCCGGCGCCATGCTTCCGTTTACGACAACGCCGCCTCCATGGATAACCAAAAATGGCCGGTCACCGTAACGGCTTCGCAGGCGATGAGCGGGATAGTAAATCGGGCGGAACAGTTGGGGCGTCCTGGAGCCGGAAAAAATCGCGTGGCAGGGGTACAGAAGCCCCTGGGTAAGGATCGCTTTCGAAATTACATCGGTGCCGAAGATATGTAGCCCATCGTCATCCGGCAGGTTCCAGGGCGCTTCGCTGCAGATCTCCAGTAACAGCTCGGAGTCGGTTGGCGGCGCCGGCCGGGGCGAAATATCCAGACGTCCACGCACTTCCGTCAAGAGGGTTTCAACCGCCTTGGCATCTTCCCCGGCGATGACCAAACCATGATTTCCCAATACGAAAATGTTGGTATTGGGGCAGACCAGCAGAGCGCGTTCAATCGCTCGGGAGAGAGGCAGACCGGAGGCTACGTAAGGCAGCCACTGCCAGCACAAACCATCCAGGCGAGGTCGCAGTTGCGCCGGTGCGTCATTCCGCACGGCCCAAGCGATGGTATTCACGCAATGCACATGCAGAACCATGCGATGCGGCAGCGTGGCATGCATCGCGGTTTCGAGCGACGCGCTGGGGTACCGTTCGGTTGGATCTATGCCCCGGCGGAGGCAGTCGGTTGCCTCCGCCAGATCCAGCGGAATGACGATGTCGTCGCGTAATGCGTCGGCCATCCATCTCCCGGAAGCTTTGATCCAGAGCACGCCGTCCAGCTTGGCTGAACTATTTCCCGTAATCGCCTGCGTCAGCAGCGGATCTCGCCCGACTCGCGCTGTGAGTTCCAGCAGGGGCCGCAGGTCAGACGGCACGCCCACCGGTGCATATGGTTTCATGCACGCCTCCTTTTCATTACTAAGGCAAAACCCGCAATGGTTCCTCCACGCTGGACTGCGGCACGGAGCGTTCCGCCCGAAGCCGGCCGATCTTGACAGAAGTTTTGAAGATGGCGCCGACGGGAATGACACCGCCCAATTTGTGGGCCGCCACGGCAGCCAACCCCATGGACGCAATGCACCCGCACGAACCGCAGTCCGGATTGCCTCCGAACTGGCAAGGAACAATTTTAGTTTTCAGGTCCGCCGACAAAGTTTGAGTTGTGAGCGCGAAGACGCATTCCTTCGGGCTGCGCGGAGGAGATGCAAACTGCCGGATCAGGCCTTCCGGCATGTCCAGCTTAAGAAATTCTTTCCGCAACGCCAGCATTTCGGCTACAGCGCGCACACGTTCATGGGGTCGCAGCATCTCAGGCAACTGATCTCCGATTTGCGGCGTGAACAGGCTGAACCACACTTTGCGGATTTCCGCGCGAGGAGTCCAGAACTCTAGAAATTCCCTCAAATAGCCCGGCCGCTTCGTCATCTGACCAGTGACCGTGCAGTGGATGGTGACGTTCTGGCCCGCGATGTTCTTGATGATCCTGTCGTAGGTGGCGGGGGCACGCCGGATATCGTGCTCCGGCTGGAGCCCATCAACGGAAACCACAACGTTGAACCGGGGCAAGTGCGCCCAACTGGCGGCGAGAGGACGGAAGGCGCTGGTAACCAGTTGCACGTGGATTCCCCGGGCCAGCAATTGCGGAACCAAGGACTCCAGTTCGCGATACCGCACCAGCGGATCGCCTCCCACAATGGACAAATGCAGAGGCTGTATGCGGTCCACTAACGCCAGCACTCCAGCGATAAGCGCCTGCCCCTTCAGATCTATCAGGCTGCGCAGCGTGGCGCCGCCGCCCACATGGGCGTCGTCATAGGCGTAACATCCGGGACACTGCAGAGGACATTCGCGTGTAATTTCGATGGAGAGGGAGGGTCGCTCTCCTTTGAGAAGTTTGCGCCACGCGCGAATTACTTCGGAAGTTTTCAAGAGAAGTCCGTTTCTTGGGCCATTCGAACAGTTGGCAGGTACCAATCAGTAAGTTTCGGGCCGATGCTGTGAGCACGAAGCACAGCAGCAATTCGCGAGCCATCGTAAGCCCTTTAGATACGTTCCGCCGAATGCGGAACGGTACAAAAACTCGTACGAAGGGCTGTGTTTGTCGGAGACTCTTAACGCCCGTCCGATTTCCGTTACCGGTAACCCATGCGATCGACACGGCAAGCAGCGATGGACCGGGGATTGCAGTTGTTCCGCTGGAACTGCCGCGCGGAGCCATCAGCATCCAAACAGCTTGCGCGCAACTCAGGATCTTCTCCAGGCGCGGATTGCTGTTATCCTATTGCTAAATGTGCTAAGGCAGTTGGTTCGCGAATCCTCGCTTCTGGCGCCGGATTTCCTGTCTTTCAGGCGTCAGGAAATGACTTTCGTCTCGGTAAATCTGTTTCTCCTCACTGCCCTTTTATCGATTCACATTCTTCTCTCCTTCTACTTCGGCAGCCCCCCTCCCCTGTTAGTCGCAGTGCTGGCCGCCGGCTTCCTGGCAAATGCTCTTGAGCTGGTTTGGATGTACGGGAAAACCTTCCTGAGCCCGGACAGCATCGTCGCTTTGACATGGGCCACTATCGCCATAAACATGCTTATTGCGTTTGCACTGGCATCTCTCTCATATCGGCAAGACATTCAATATTTTGCCCTCATGATCGCGCCCATCCTGCAAGCGGCATTCCGACTGTCGCTGGCCACCACTCTGCTGACGGTGACGGCCAGCACCAGTCTGATATTTTTTTGGGTTTGGAACTACTTCCGGCTGCATCCTCCTTCGGACCTCAACGAATACATAGAAGCGGCGACAATTTCGTTGATCTACGGGATTGCCGGGCTGCTGGTGTGGGCGCTGGTGAACCATCTTCGTTCCAAACAGATGGAACTGTCTAGAAGCCTGATTGACTTGGAGGAGACCAAATCAAGGTTGCTGGTCGAAGAGAAACTTGCCGCGGTCGGACGATTCTCCAGTGCCATCGCGCACGAGATCCGAAATCCTGTTGCGATGATCTCAAGCGCTCTCACCACCGCCTTCAACCTGGAACTGGACTCCGCGGAGAGTCAGGAGATGTTTGAGATTGCCGCCAAGGAAGCCTCCCGCCTCGAAAAGTTGACGGCGGATTTCCTGGCTTACGCCCGGCCCCGGACGCCCAGGAGGGAGCGCAGCGACGTTGCCGATTCCATCGCCTATATCGTCGATATCTGCCGGCCGCGAGCCGCCGCCATGGATGTCGCCATCCGTAGCGAGGGCTCAGATGGGCTCTGGGCCGACATCGACGGCGGTCAATTGCAGCAGGCGCTGCTGAACCTCGCAATGAATGCCGTGGAAGCCTCCCCCTCCGGCGCTACGGTCGTATTGCGCGGCAGGCGCGACGATAATGTGATACGGATCGAGGTCGAAAATAGTCACGGTCCCATTCCAGCTAAAGCGGTTGGATGTGTTTTTGAACCGTTCTTTACCACCAAGCCAGGCGGGACGGGGTTGGGGCTGGCCATCGCCCACAGCATAGTGTTAGGGCATGGAGGCGAACTGGTTCTCTCCCGCAATGAACCGGGCGTAGTCCAGTTCTCCGTCATTCTTCCCGTGTACGCTGCTGAAAAGAACCCCGAATGAGCAGAATTCTAATCGTCGACGACGAACGCAACATGCGGAAGATTCTTGTTTCCAATCTAGTCCAGGGCGAGCATGTTGTTACCGAGGCGTCTGGCGTCGCCGAGGCCACGGCTTTTCTTTCGGCCAATCAGTATGATGCGGTGATTACCGATCAGAAAATGGCCGATGGACAGGGGCTGGATGTGCTGGCCCGGGTCCGCGAGATGGATCCAGCGCTGGCCGTCGTTTTTCTCACCGCCTTCGCCACCGTTGAACTTGCGGTAGAGAGCATGCGGCAGGGCGCTTTCGATTTCATCACCAAGCCCTTTCAACCGGAAGTTGTGAAAGCCACCGCCCGCCGCGCCTGCGAGCACACCGAACTCCTCCGGGAAAATGATCTGCTCAAGCTGACGGTGAATCGCCTGGAGGGTTCGGGAGAGATTTTCGGAAGTAGCCCGGCGACTCTCGCGGTGCGGCTGATGATCGCCCGCGTGGCGCCCACCAATGCCACCGTGCTGATCACAGGCGAAACGGGAACAGGGAAAGAACTGGTCGCCCGCGCCATCCACAAGAGCAGTCCGCGAGCCCAGAAGCCTTTCATCGCAGTCAACTGTGCCGCGTTTACGGAAACCCTTCTGGAGAGCGAGTTGTTTGGACACGAGAAAGGTGCGTTTACCGGCGCCGACCGCATTCGGCAAGGCCTGTTCGAGGCGGCGCACGAAGGCACTCTCTTTCTGGATGAAGCCGGGGAGATGTCACCGGCCACGCAAGCGAAGCTGCTGCGTGTTCTTGCCGATGGCAAGATTCTCCGCGTGGGGGCCACCAAACCACGCGACGTCGATGTCCGGGTCCTGGTTGCGACGCATCGGGACCTTGAGGAGCGAGTCCGGCAAGGAACGTTCCGGCAAGATCTGTACTATCGGCTTGCGGTTGTTCCCTTGGCCCTGGCGCCTTTGCGCAAGAGGCGGGAAGATATTCCTGGACTCTCTGAATTGCTCTGCCGTGAGGTTTCCAGGGAACTGAAAGTGCCCATGCGCCGGATCAGTGCGGCTGCCATCGAGAAGCTGCAACGGTACGACTTTCCTGGAAACATCCGCGAACTGAGAAATCTCATCGAGCGGGCCCTCATCCTCTCTGTCGGAACCGAGATCGGGCCAGACGACTTTCCGCTGGCGCCCTCAGAGGAGAAGACCGAAGCGGCGAGCGATGGACATCTCCAATGGATCGCCTCCATGCCCGACGCTGTCAACCTGAGGGAACTACTCGAGGAGATCGAGAAGGGGCTCATCGTACGAGCCCTGAAGTCGAGCGGTGGCGTTCAGGCGGAGGCCGCCAGGCAACTCCAACTGTCGCGCAGCGACATATCCTACAAACTCACGAAGTTCGGTATCAAAGCCGAGGGTGAGTAACAGCTGCTTTCATCCCGTCCCCCTTTCGAATGAAGGTCGACCCAAACATGGACACGGCCAGGACGCCGCAAATAGTTCCCAAGGACCAGCCGATTGGAAACTCTTGTCCGAATCTGTCATTCAACCAGACCATCTTTAGGCCGACGAACACCAGGACCACGGCCAGACCGTACTTCAACAGGTAAAACTTTTCCACTGCCCCGGCCAGCAGGAAATAGAGCGCACGCAGGCCCAGGATGGCCAGGATGTTGGACGTGAAAACAATCAGTGGCTCACGCGTCAGGGCGAAAATGGCCGGCACCGAATCGATCGCGAATACGACGTCGCTCACTTCAATAAACAACAGAACCAACAGCAGCGGCGTGGCGTAGAGCACGCCGTTGGATCGAACGAAGAAATTCTGGCCGTGAAGCGCGGACGTTACCGGAACGAAACGCCGGAAGAGGCGAATCACAGGGTTCTTTTCCGGTTCGATGGCGCGATCGGGAGCAAGCATCATCTTGATGCCGGTCAGGATCAGGAAGGTCCCAAATAGCAACATGATCCAGTGGTATGGCAGCAGGGCCGAACCGGCGGCGCGAAGATCCACAGCGCGTATCGATAAAAGGCGAAGTTGAAGACCAGGGCCAGTGCGATCCAAACGATGCACCAGCTCGCCGCTGCGCGGAACGACACTGGTTTAGAGGTGCTGTGAAAGACGCCCAGGTCCAGGGCCAATAGCAGCACCACACAGACGCTGAACGCCAGATAGAACCACCAGTAATCCGTGAATGAAAAATAGGTCATTGCGGGTATCCGCGGTGCCTCGCAACTCCAGTCGCGCGAGTGTCATCCTTCGCTGATAACGCTCTTCAATATTCCTCTCTTCTGAAGCCACGTCCTGCAAGACCGGATTAAGGGATGGTGACGCCCCAACACTGCCGCCCCCGCCGCGATCAGAGCAAAGCCCGGCACAATCGGTATCGGCACTGCCGCCAGACCTGCGACGATCAACAGCATTCCGAACGCATTTCGAAGATTCAAAGACATGCCGTCTCAACTCGATTCGTCGACCAACAGATTGTTGGTCACCGAGACCACGCCGGCCACTGTGTTGGCCTGCAGGTCAGCCACCGATTTCTGCAAGGAATTCGCCACAGCCCCCTCCAGGGTCACGTGTCCGTTCTCCACGAGGATGTGAATCGGCGGAACGGAGCGGATAGCCAGCGTCTGAAGTACCGAGTTGCCGTATATGGCGCGGTACAAAGACAGGCGGAGCCGGTCGTCACTCGCCGAGAACGGCAGAACCTGGATCTGATTTCTCACCGTCCCGATACCTTCGATCTGCCGGACCACCTTCTCCGCGTCGCTCTTGAGCGTGGGTCGCGTTACCTTGCCAATCAGCGTCACCAAATCTCCCTCGTTGCGGAAGCTGAGCGAGTCAAATAGGTTGTAGTAGGGCAGGGTCACCAGCTCCCGGCGCACCTGGTGTTCGATCCTGGTCTCGGCCGGCTTCCCATCGCCGGCCAACCCAACCTGCGCGATCAGCCCGGCCGCGCTCAGAATCGTTCCAAATCTTAGTGGTCTCATCGTGCTCAATCCGGCTTACGAAGAGCATTCTCACGACCGTTCGGACCTTAATGCATTCAGACTGAATTCCGTCTTTCCTGTATGAGTATTCTTACGTGTGATGGTTTCCGTCCAAATATCGAAACGCTTACTCCAGCCAGCGCGAGGCAAACAAGGCGCAGCGGAACCGGCCAGCCAATTGCATTTTCCACTCTGGATTGGGGCACCGCGCAAGCGGCGTGCCAGTGGAAACCGATCCAAAAGGAGCAAAACAAATGTTTGAGAGTTTTGAAGAACTGACGCGCTTCGGTGAAAGCGCCCGCAAGGTTCTGTTCAAATCAATCGCACGATGGACAGCCGCATCAGCCATAGCGGCGCTTTGGATTCAGACCTTTCTCTATGCCTTCCTCCCGGCCGAATAACGTATTTCGAGTCTGGGAACACGGGGTACCTGCTCCTGCTCGCCCTTTGAGCAGGAGCAATACCCGGGGAGTAGAATTTGGGTCAATCCAAGAGTGTGATATTGCTGAGCGGCCAAGCAACAACCTCGGGTCCTGAGTGGACCACTGGCAGACTGGCGCTTCTCATTGTCCGGAATTCGTGCCGGAGGAATGTGGCTGCGAAATCCTCCGTTCCTTTACGAACCACCTGGCCTGTCGCATGAAACTGAAGAGCAATCTTTCCATCCAATAACACCGGCCAGTCAATAATCATCTGCACACGCGCGCCTGCCCGCACCTCGTCGCGTGAGGCTTTGTGTTGGGAAGCTACCAGTAACCCACCAGCGCTCAAATTTACGGTACGGCCCTCGCCGGAGATCAAAAGGTCTCTGATACGGAAGCGGAAGCGAACCCCGAGGACCAATGGATAACGAGATTTTGACCTGCGTTCCGTTAGAATGGGCGGGCAAAAAACCGCGGCTTGATGTTTTGCGTTGAATGCGACGATCGTTGTAGTAGACATTCGTTAGGCACAAGCTCCCCTCGCGGGAATGGCTCTGACCGCGTGGCGTTGGAAGGTTTCCTTTTGACTGGACTCTATCGGATTGGACCAGGGTCCCAACAAATCCGCTTTGAAAATGCTGTACCGCTGCGTCTCGTACTCCACTTCGATACCTTCCCCCAAGCAGGGGGACCATCCAACCGCGCGAAGCTCCCCTCCCTTCCGCAGTAAAACGATCCGTCCCTTGCCGGTTTGTTCCTGATGAACCACCGCGAAGGACTTTCTGATGCGGTAAGAGCGCGTGGCCGGGAGCGCGCTCCCCTCCGTCCGCGCTCTGTTAATGACCGGTTTCATGGGGAAAGTGTACGTTCAGGACCGCCAGCAATTCTGATGCCGACGCTGGCACCTTCATCCTTTTCATCACAATCTGTTTGTTCGTGAGCGGATGGCCGTAGAGCTCCTGGTTTTCGTCCAGGTCCTGGCGCAGAGTAGCGCCCTGCAGCGAGACACCTGCGAACACCCCACGCGAACGGGAGTAGGAAAGAATCTTGGCCGTCATCTTGGCATCGGTCTGAGCCGTGCTGCTACGGCCTACTGGACCGGCCGCTACCTCGGCCGCCCCTCCCAGAGTGAACTTGCTCTGCAGCAGTTTGTCCATTCCGCGCTGGTTCATCACCAACATCACGACGTCGGTCTCCGAAGCCCCGATCTGGAAGCCAAAGCTGCCACCTTCGATTCGCACTGACGCGGGCGCACCCCAGCCGGCACGGGCGTCTTGACGGCAGACAAGGAACCCGCGGCCATACTTGCCACCCACTAGGAAGGCTGCGTTCTTCATGCCCGGGATTACTACTACGCAATGGGCGTCATCCAGGAGGTCTCGCGGGATTCCTTGATCCGGAGCGGATAGTATCTCTTTGAGTACGACTGCCGATTCCTGGAGACGTTCCCCTGCAGTGTCAGCTACCAAGGGTGAAAGGCCGGTTAACAGGAGACACGGCAAAAATATTAATTGGTTTGTACGCTTCATTACGGTGGGGAAAAGGCAATTGGAGGGCCGGTCACGGCATGCCCAATGATTGCTTTAGATTTGGATGGAATCCTCAATGGCAGCAGGGCGTGGGCAGTTCTCGTCCTATAAAGCGGAGGTGCGAATATTTGTACGGCGTCCGGCCCAACGTACAAATATTCGTACGGGTCACTGGATTCCAGTTCCCCGCGTCTTGCATCCTTATCCGCGCCACGCTTCACCGCCAATCATCCAAGGTGGGAGCCGTATGCATAAAGGTGCCCGTACGGTTCTGTGCGGGGGGCGATCAGTAATGGTCGTCCCTACCGCGTCCGAGTGATGCATGGAGAAAGGACTCGCGAGGGCCGACTACTTGATGCGTGCCCCGCTGCCCTCGGTTAGGCCTCCACGTTGCGAAAGATTTTGGACTGGAGTTTTTTCAGCCGAGGCAGCCGATTAGGCGTCGCGAGAGCGGATGCCATCTTCGGCGCTTATGTACTGCGATGGCCAAGTGTCCGCGCCCGCTCAGCGTTTGCGTGGCGTCGCGTAGACCTCGATCCATGAGACGTTGGAGCATCCGGCAGTACCGTGTCCACCGCCGGGCATGAGATCAACGTAACCGATCTCGTCTACGCGGCTCAGGTCTGGGTTATTGACTTCCAGCCTTACGACGACCTTCTCCGGATCGAGTTCGAACCAGCGTTGATCGTCAAACGTTACCTCGGACACCACGAAGTCGCCCGTGAAGCCCTCCGATCCCACCATCGGCCTCTGTGGGCTCTGGAACGTCTGGCTTCCCACGAGCAACTTACCGTCGGCAAGCTTCACGACCGGATGCAGCACGTGCAGGTTCTCCGTGCGCGTTCTCCAACGCATCCTCGTCAGACCCGTCAGATCCAGGTAGGCGATCTTATATCTCAGCGTCAGTGCCACCGGCGAGGTCGTGAAGCCGTTCCAGAGGTCAGGGATGCCGTTATGCTCGGTTGCCTGTATGTTGCGCGCGTCCGTACCGTAAAGCCGCAGTTCCAAGTCCGGGTTGGTCAGGGCCTGCTGCGTGATGCGGCGATTCTCGTCATTTAGCGGTCCGTTATGGGGCGGTTGCTGCCAGACCTCGCGGAACAGCAGCGGCGGCGTCACCGCCGGATGCTCTAAAAAACCGGGGGTCAGGGCGCTTGACTGCGCGAGAGCGTGCCTTCCACCGCACGTGAGCAGGGCGATTGAGCCCGCGATAGCCCACGCACGGATACGGAAGCGTTTACGGGTGCTGAAGAAAGTCGCGATCACGGTGCCCTCCTCTACGCCGTTTTATGGTATCAGCAGCGGCTCCTAGCTGATCTACTCCTTGTTCTTGCGGCCTCACTGCCTTAGTGCAGAATATTGGGCGTACGTCCACTAGAATGGCGTCGCCATTTCGCGGATGTTGCTCTTGTCGCTCCACGACTGTTAATCGCCATTAGCGACACGCCCAGGCGGAGTGTCTAGCAAGGGCCCTTTAGACCCGGCCCCGGTTTAAATTGGTCCATGGCCCGGTTACAATAAGACTCCGGTAAAAGACACATTCGGGAGGACGCATGAAACCAAAGTTTGTCACCCGCGTACCTTTGGGAAACCCGCCAGCACAATGGAGCTTGGTGCGCGTTGCACCCTTGGCGCTTTTGGTTACATTAATCCTCGCCTCGGCAATGGAACAGAAGTGGCTTTCTCCAGCGCCACGGTCGGCCCAAGCCGCTGTCGGCCGCAGTTTGCCAGTCTTCGAGGTAGATCCTGCGTGGCCCAGGGTGCCGTCCAAATGGAAGCTCGGGGACGCCTCGAGCGTTGCGATTGACGCGCACGACAATGTCTGGGTCCTCCACCGGCCGCGGACGCTCAATCCGGAGCAGAGCTCTATGGCTGCACCGCCGGTAATCGTGTTCGATCCAGCAGGCAATTACATCAAGTCTTGGGGCGGCGCAGGCAACGGCTATGAATGGCCCGAACGCGAGCATGGCATCCACATCGACCACAAGGGCTTCGTGTGGCTGGGCGGCAATAACTGTCCCACCAATGGCCTGCCTGGACTCAAGGCAGTGGCTGACGACCAACTCTTGAAGTTCACGCAAGATGGCAAGCTTGTCATGCAGATCGGCCACAGCAATCAAAGCAAGGGCAATGCCGACACGCACAATCTGCACCGGCCGGCGGATGTATGGGTCTATCCACCGACTAACGAACTGTTCGTGGCCGATGGTTATGGCAATCACCGCGTCGCTGTATTCGATGCGGATAGTGGCGCGTTCAAGCGAATGTGGGGGGCATTCGGCAACAAGCCGATGGACGATGACCACTGCCAGATCGTTCCCCAGTCCAGCTTTTCGGCTCCCGGCCCTTCACAACTCAGCATCGTACATGCCATCCGTGTCGCCAACGACGGCGCAGTGTATGTGGCCGATCGGGAATACCGGCGCGTCCAGATGTTCACCAAGGACGGCAAGTTCCAAAAGCAGTTGGTCAGAACCGACATTCCTTTTGCTCGCGACTTGGCTTTATCTCCAGACGCTGCCCAGCAGTTCCTCTATGTTGGTGGCGCCACTGGCATTTTCGTTGTCGACCGCAAGAAGCTGGAGATTATAGGCAACATCGAGCCCGCTGGCATAATTGGACCGGGCCATCACATCGCGGTCGATTCGAAAGGCAATCTCTATATCGCACAGACCACCGCCGGTCTTCAGAAATTGACGTACAAAGGAATGTCGCCGGCAGGAGGCTTGTAAACAGCTCCCAGTCCGACTCCGATTTCCAGCAAAGACACTTCGGCGATAAGGCGTTGCACAAGGCGGCAATGGCGGACCACAAAGACCTGGTGGACTTCTTTTTGTCCAGCCGGCCGAAGTTATCTGCGCCTAGCGGTCATTTCACGCGAGACTCTCAGCCAAACCATTCACGGCTTGAAATGTCCCATCCAGGAAGCGAGCCGCTATTGACATCAGCATCCATTTCCCTGTCTCCAACTGCGGAGATCGTTTCGGGTGCGGCTTGGAAGTGCCACAGCACTCCAGTAAGGACAGCCAGATATTTCACATTAACGGACTCTCGGCAAGGGCACATCCGCAGCTAGGCCGAAGCAGCCCACGACAAAAACATCATTCATCGCGACCTGAAGGCTGCCAATACAAGGTTCAATGCCCGCCGGCGTGGTCAAAGTGTTCGATTTCGGATTGGCAGCAGTGGCGCCTAAACTGGCAACGATGATGAATCTGCCGTCCTGAGTCGGCGTTATTTTCCCGGCAAGTGGATCAGGTCCTTTTCGTTTACACAGAAGTTTTCGAACACGTCGGAATCGGGCAAAAGGTCGTGCGGAATTTTTACGGTGAAGGGTCTGGTGTACATCTTCGGGTCGTCGAAGGTGATTTCGTAGTCGAGGTGACCGAAGTCGCGGCGCCGGAAGTGCTCGGTCGTCCGCAGCGCTTCGCTGTGCGGATGACCCATCCCATCGAGCAGCGTCCGATCGTTGAAGCCGGTCGTTTCGACAACCAGAGTGTCGCCCTCCCAGTGGCCGGCCGAGTAACCATAGAACGTGGGCAGGTTGATCTCCTCGGGAAGTCCGCGGCCGTCGGTGTAGATCTGGCGGTGCGCGTTAGGGGCCTCATAGAGAACCATCGTCAACCGCGGCGCCTGGACGATCTTTATCGGCTCGGAAACGAGATCAGCGATTGGAAATCCGAAACTGAAACCAGGTGCGCAGGCATCGGAGAGCGGAGGCCGCGACGAGTTTAAGCGCATGCGTTCGAGCGTTTCGGGACGTACCAGCTCGGCCGATTTGTAGTCGAGGAGGATATTCATGACGTATTTGTGCTGAGTGCCGATCTCCATGCCGGGCGCGTCGACCTTGATTGCCTCATCGATGATGCTGCCATAGAGGCGCCTCATTTCGGCGGCGGTGGTGATTTCGTGCATCCAGACGCCCGAGAGGTCGGGCTTGCCGGAGGGGTCCTTCGGCGCGGGCGCGGTGAGATTGACCTTGCCATCAGGCGTGCGCGGCACGCCAGGCTCGCGATAGTTCAACCATTGCGCATGGGCGGCAACGGATACCATGAACGCAAAGGCCAACAGCCGAGCGCATCGGATGCGGTTTCTCATATGTGGCCCACCCTCCGCGTGTTCGCAACAGAATACCACGATCACCGTTCCGGTGGCGCTCGTCTATTTAGACAAAGATGCGTTTCGGGACAAGCTCTTCAGCGCGATTATCCAGATGCTTCAGGCCATTACCTTCTCGTACGCAGTGAAAACTTTCTGCGTTATGGGTCATTATCGGCGCACCTGCAACAACGGCAGATCCGCGATTGGGCCGTTACACAGCCAAGTGCTTGTGAGTCATGGCAGCTTTGTCTTTGGGGCTGCGACGGCAACCTCAGGGCAGCGGACGAAACGCGCCGTGCAAGACCATTTTCGGCTTGCTGAGGCATAATTGATTCAAATGGCGACCGAGGAATCCCCAGCGAACGCTGACAACCTCGAAACCTTGGCCACGCGCACTGTCGGCTCAAGAGAGACGAACGCGGCCCTAGTGATCGGCCACTATCATTTGCTCCAGCGGATCGGCGAGGGCGGCATGGGCGAAGTCTGGCTGGCCGAGCAGAAAGAACCTGTCCGCCGCCGCGTGGCTCTCAAGCTGGTGAAAGCGGGCATGGACACCCACGAAGTGGTGGCGCGCTTTGAATCCGAGCGCCAGGCCTTGGCCCTGATGGACCACCCGGCCATCGCCAAAGTGTTTGATGCCGGCTCCACGTCGCAAGGCGCGCCGTACTTCGTGATGGAGTACGTCGCCGGCGTTCCCATCACGACCTATTGCGATAATCACCGCCTCAGCACCCGCGAACGTCTGGAACTGTTCATACGCGTCTGCGAAGGAGTCCAGCACGCGCACCAGAAAGCTATCATCCATCGCGATCTGAAGCCCTCGAACATTCTGGTCACCGAAGTGGACGGTAACCCGGCGCCCAAGATTATCGATTTTGGCGTAGCCAAGGCACTCACGCAAAAGCTGACCGCGGATACGATGTTCACCCGCGTGGGAGCGCTGGTGGGAACTCCGGAGTACATGAGCCCGGAGCAGGCGCTTTCGTCGGGAGAGGACATCGACACGCGAACGGATGTTTATTCGTTGGGCATCATCTTTTACGAATTGCTGGCGGGCGTCCATCCCATTGATCTGCGCAAGGTTGCCTTTGAGGAATTCCTGCGCAGATTGCGCGAAGACGATCCTCCGAAGCTGAGCACGAAGTTCCGTGAGCAGGACCCTGCCACGTCGACGGAACTCGCACGCAAACGCCAAACCGAGCCGCCGGCATTGCTAAGGGAGATGCGCGGCGAGCTCGATTCGATCGCGCTGAAGGCTCTGGAAAAGGACCGCTCGCGCCGCTATGGTTCGCCGTCAGAGTTCGCTTTGGACATTGCCCGATACCTGAACAACGAACCGGTGCTCGCGGTCCCACCGTCGGTGGCTTATCGGATGCGTAAATTGGTCCGCAGACACGTGCTGGCCTTCAGTTTCGCAGCCACGGTTCTGGTTTTATTCATCGTCTTTGCTCTCGCCGTGACAGTTCAGGCTCTTCGGATCGCCAGCGAGCGCGACCGCGCCAACCGCGTCACACAGTTTATGGTGGGGATGTTTTCAGTGCCGAATCCCAGCCAAGCTCGGGGCAATAGCGTCACGGCGCGCGAGATTCTGGACAAGAGCGCGAACGAGGTGGATGCCAGCCTCAGAAGCGAGCCCGAGGTGCAAGCCGACCTGATGCGGGCCATGGCGGAGAGTTACAACGGGTTGGGGCTATATCCGCGCGCTCGGGACCTGATGAAGCGGGTAGTGGAAATTGAGCGTCGAGCGCTCGGCCCTCGCAATCGCAAAACGCTGGAATCGATGAGTTTCCTGGGTTCGATCCTGCTTTCGAGCGGTAACGACCGGGAAGCCTCGAAGTGGCTTCAGGATGCACTCGCGGTTGAAGAGAAGGCGCTTGGTCCCGAAGATCCCGATACCTTGAAGACACGCCGCTACCTGAGCGACGCCTTTTACGGGCAATCTGATTTCCAGAATGCGGAGCGCATCGCGCGCCAGACGCTGCAGCTTCAACGCGGCCTTCTGGGAGCGGAGAATCCACAAACACTCGCGACCATGACCCGGCTGGCCGGCAGTCTGGAAGGTCAGGGGCACTACGGGGAAGCGGAGAGCCTGGACCGCGAGGTTCTGGAAGTCCGGCGTCGCAGCCTGGGGAACGAGGATCCGGCCACACTCCAGAGCATCAACGCGCTGGGCAAAGTGCTGGTGGCGGAAGGAAAACTTCGCGACGCCGAGGTCCTGATAGACGAAGGCATCCCGGCGGAACGCCGCATCCTGGGTTCGGAGCACCAGGTTACGCTGGACGCCCTGGGCGATCTGGCTTACGTGTATTTAAAGGAGGGAAAGTACGCGGACGCTGAGAGGCTGTTTCGTGAGGTGGTGGAGACGCTAACGCACATAGCCGGGTCGGACAATGTCGCCATAGCGGGCAACATGGAAGAGTTGGCCATAACCTATGCCCGTGAGGGCCGCTATGCGGATGCATCCCGGCTCTTCCAGCAGGCGATTGGCATCGCGGAAAAGAATAACAGCGGCATCGTTAAGCTGGGCTGGTATAATTTCGCGTGCGCGGCAGCGTTCACGGGACATCGTGATGAGGCATTTCGCTACCTGCAGGAGGCCATCGATCACGGATTTGTCTACCCCGATGATATAAGCGGTGACAAAGACCTCGCGTCGCTACACGCCGATCCGCGGTTCGCCGCCATAATTGAAACAGCCCGGCAACGCGCTGCAGCGCTGCAAAGGAAATAAGGATGCAAACATCAATTCGGGGAACGGCGTTCATGACTGTTGCTCAACACAGCGTTCACTCGTCTTCAAGTGCGCTCCTGTTGGTCCGACCCAATGGCGGGATTCATCCCGTAAAACCCGAAGAGACCCGTTGTGTCACATTATCGGCGCCCATTCTGCTTCGACACCCGTTATGATGAACTCGAAATCCGGTTCATTGGTTGCCCGGACACTCGTTTGGGCTGCGCCATCTTCGGCCCTGGATCGGTGGATATTTCTATCGGCGGAGCGTCGGCGCGAACTTTGGCCAGTAGTACTCTCTCCAGTACCGCTTTTTCGAGTCAATGACGTTCAAATACGACTTTGGTCGTATATTAAACTGTGGCTCCTTCCTTGGTCCGGGAGGCCACGCGAGGCCCGAGTCGGCACCCTTCTCGGGCCTTTCGTGATCCACAGTCCCGGCTCATTCGTTGCTTTCGGGCGCAGGTCGGCAATCGTCTCGCACCTTCGGATGTTGCTCCTCGTGCTCGTCCATTAGCTGAACAATACGCAGCATACGGTCGGCAGTGCCGCGGCAGCCTGCGAAGCTCTCCGCCGGGAACGTCATAGACTCGTCGTCTCCTAAGCTCCGCAAGATCGCCGCAAAATCCGCTCGTCGCCCAGCGGACTCCAACGCGTTCTGGAACTCACGCTGCCAGGACGAACTGTGGCAGACATAGAGCGAGGCGCCGGGCTTCACCGCGCTTCGGCACGAGCGAAACGCAGCTCCCGGGAACTGCTTGAACTCAGCATCGGACATCCGGTCGCCTTTGATTTTCAGGCGATCCTCTGTGTAGCCTTCGTAATCGACGTTGCATAGAGGATCTGTGAACACCAGGTCCGCTGCCACGCCGGCCATCAGCCTGGTCACGTGGTCGCCATTGGTGGCATCTCCAACCAGCAGTCTGTGGGCCCCGAGGATCCAAAGATCGCCCGTCACAGACACAGCGTCTGCGGTAAATCCGGGATCGCGTCTTCGTCCGTCAGCCCTTCCGCGACATCTTGAGCGGCGAGCAGCCGCGCAAGCTCCTCGTCCTCGAAACCGGTCAAACCTAAGTCGAAGTCTAGATCCTTCAACGACAGCAATTCCTCGCTTAGCAGCGTTTCGTCCCAGTCGGCCCAAGTCACCGATCTGTTGACCATCAGTCGGAAAGCTTTGACTTGCGCCGGACTCCACTCGTCGCAGAGGATGACCGGGATCTTGAATCCGAACTCGCGTATCGAGCCACACATACGATCGACGGCGCCATCGTTCTTGCGCGGATTGCGCGGATACTCTACAAGTCTGTGGATCAGCCAGGACTCAATGTGCCGAGAGAAGGTTGGCGAAGTCATCATGTGATCTGCGAGCGAGCGTTCAAAGCTCCTCAACTATAAAGACGTTCATTATGCGTAAGATGTTGCAACAACAGATAGTTATCTGCTGCTAAGAAGTAATCAGGATCGCTAGGCGGCGCGCTCGCGGGCTGCCGAAAGCACAGGAAGAGAGGACAACCTTGCGGAACGTAACAACCTGCCCGATGAGCGGGCAACGAAAGGATAACGAACATAGAACACAGGACATTGTCTTGCGTACCCGGTCGACAAGCCTCAGCTTATGATTCTTGCGTCGGGGAAGTTCAAAAACTACAAGTTCTTACTGCCCTCCCGGCCCCCGCGCCGGTCCTTCGAGTTTCTGCAAGTCCTGGTTGTTCTCCTGGCAGATGTACTCCAGGAGTTCCCCTTCTGGCATCAGCGTCGCCCTGCCGACCGTCGTAAATGGCTTCGCGTACGCACCTGGATCATCAATCGTAACTTCGATCGACATATGACCCAGGTCCGTGCGTGTGTAGCGCTCGATGGTGTGAAGCCTTTCCGTGTGCGGATGGCCCTTGTAGTCGAACCAGAACTTGTTGTTAAATCCAACCGTGTCCACCACGAGCGTGTTTCCTTCCCAGTGGCCGACCGAATGGCCGTACCATGTGGGATCGGGATCATCGGGATGTTTGGCGTTCATGAAGATCTGTCGATAGCTGTGGATGTTGCCTTCGAAAAGAATGAAGTAATGGGTAGGAGTTTGCACAATCCTCCACGGATACGGCGATCCGCGAGGAATACCGCCGGGCAGGCAGTTCGCCTCCGGATCTTCTTTTGATAGTCGGTGCTTCACGACCTCCTCTGCCCATGGCAGCATGACGACCTGATCTCCCGGTTTCAAGGCTCTGGGGTTAGAGATATCGGCATCGCTACCGCCCCCGCCCAGCCAGACTCCCGATAGGTCCGGCGTTCCGTCCGCGAGCTTGGGCGCCGGCCCTGGTGGCGCCAACAGCTGATTTCGATACAGCCCGATGGTCCCAGTTTTCGGTGGCGCGGCTGCCTGCCCCTGAGCCGCAAGGGAGAGCACCGCCAACATTGCCCCACTCACGACGCCAATCACGATTCGCTTGCTCATATCCGCCTCTCATTTTGTAGGCTCGTCTGCGCCCAAGAAAGTCAATTTGTGTCCGTCGGGAAAAGTAACAACTCCCGCACTGCCGTAATTTGAATTATCCTTGGCTTGAATCCCGGTCACGGTGACCATATCGGCAGGCTTTAAAGAGTTCCTCTTCCAGCCGTTCCGGATCAAAACGTTCGGGCTGGCGAGTTCCAGGTTCCAATTCGTCACGTTGCCGCTCGAGTCCTTCACATCGATATAGAAGTGGGCGTGCGGATTGGTCCATTCCACTTTTGTGACCACACCGGTCAATTCGATCTTCTTGTTGGAGTCGAATTCCGCGGCGCCCGAATGATGTGCGAGCGCCGGCGACCCGGAAGCCAACCAAATCAGGCACGCGATTGCGATGGAGAAAAGAGATCTCATCGCCATACCTCCGTGGAAAATTCTGACACACTCGCACATAGTTCACAATAAGAGCCGTGAAGTGATAAGCTGCACCGATGCGGTGCCGCGGAGTCTTAACGGCGGAAAGAGGTCATCCGGACCGGGCACATCGAGCTTAGCCATGATCCCCTGCACGGGTCGACCCGTTCGACGTGAGCTCAGGGAAGGCGATTCACAATTGTCCCGGTTGTCCAACTAAATTATGAACCAGTTCGCGTTGAGATCAGTTGCTCTCTACACAACTTTGCTCACGGTTGTGAAAGAGCATCCCCACAAAAGTCCCCACACACTTCGCCAATGAGTGTCGCTTTTCACGGGGATTTCAGCCCGCAAGTGTTTTGTCGTCCTCTTGACATGGTAGTCACTTGCCTTTGTGAGATCCCCTTTTGTTTCGCTTGATCCGCGCCGCCTTTACTAAAATGGGAGCAACTATAGGTTACTCGTGACCAGAATCGGCTGTTAGCCGCTTTATCCCTCCACCTGCTCACGCCAACTCCAGGCCGAACGTTCAGGCTCAAGTTGCCGCTTCGGGAGACTATTCTATCGGACCGGGCGGGACTCCCGTAGATTCCGTCAGTTCGGGGCCTTCCCATTTTCGTGTCGCTGATATGTCGCTGGCATTTGCAGGAAGGGCACATATGGCCGTGTTACCGCGAAGCATCTCCGCCTGAGCGGTGGGATCGTTCCGCCACGGCCGGCGCATTCCCGAGGAGTCGGGCTCTTGCCATGCGCAAGCCAAGGGAAGGGAGCGGTTACTTGGCGGGTTCCAAACCCCGCAGCGTCACTGCTTTTTGCGCAGCCATCAGAAACCCCTTCGCGGACGCGTCATTGCCAAGGGAATTGAGATGTCCTTCGGCCGCGCTGCTGTCTCCGGACTTGGACTCAATTTCCGCCAGCGCGAATCGCGCGTCGAGTTGAGATGCGAAACTTGCTTTCGGTCCCAGGCTCGAGAATGCGCTGCCGAGTGCTTTCTTCGCGTCCGCCGCCGAACCGGTCGCGGCTTGAAGATGCGCGGTTTCGACAGCCAGTTCGAGGCGCAAATCCACTGCGCTAGCCGGCGTAAGCAGGCTCATTGCGGTGTCGATGACCTTTCGCGCTTCGGGAATGCGATGCTGCTCGCGCGATATGCGAGCCAGCAAAACGGTGGCTTCGGCCTCGACAACTGGATTCGAGCGTTTGTGCGCGTCCGCGATCACTTTGCGCGCAGCGCCGGCCGCATCTCCCCAGCGACGTTGCTCCAGTTGCACACGC
>Ga0206991_10035_pt2 | contig 34572 bp, 38 predicted proteins | sample Alteio_BWMinCont_9_FD_153286 | JGI IMG/M metagenome (GOLD analysis project Ga0206991, IMG submission 153286) | Enriched cells from forest soil in Barre Woods Harvard Forest LTER site, Petersham, Massachusetts, United States -... | ecosystem: Environmental > Terrestrial > Soil > Temperate forest >...
GATCTTTGGGGCGTCGGGGGATTTGACCAAGCGCAAGCTCATCCCGGCGCTCGCATATAATCGCTGAAAATCAAAAAGCCCGAGCCGAAAGGCCGCAGCTTCGACAGCGAAAGCCCGTTGAGGATCGATCCCATGGCGTGCTCGCGAATGCCGAAGTGCATGTTGCGGCCGCCGTAATTATTGGCTTCCAGATCGCCCGCCCCGTCGAACGTCAGTCTCGTTTTTGTGGACGGCGCAAGATCGGCCGCGCCTCCGATCAGCCAGGGCAAATGTTTCGCGATCGCGTTTTCCACTTTGCCCGACGCATCGCGCCCGGCCATACCCTTTGGATCGGCGGGAAACGCCGGAATTTCGGCGTCCCAACCCTGGGGCAGTTCGCGCTTTTGGATTTGTTGCAAATGGCTCGCGAGCTCCGGAAACTGCCGGCTATACTCGGCGAACTTCACCATCCACGCGTCGCGCGCGCTGCGTCCGCGCTGGCCGAGCTGCTCCTGGAAACGATTGTAGACGCCGTCCGGCACCAGAAACTTCGCGTCTTCGGGCCATCCATAATTGCGTTTCGTGAGCCGGATCTCGTCCTCGCCCAGCGGCTCGCCGTGCGCCGCGCTGGTGTCCTGCTTGTGTGGCGCGCCATACGCGATGTGGCTGTCGATAATAATGATAGTCGGCCGGTCGAGGGTAGCATGAAACGTCCGCAAGGCCCGCGCCACCATCTCTCGATCGTTGGCGTCGCCCACCCGGAGTATGTTCCAGCCATAGCCCAGAAACCTGGTGGCCACATCTTCGCTGAACGCGAGCGACGTGTTGCCCTCGATGGTGATGTGGTTGTTGTCGTAGATCCAGCAGAGATTGGAGAGCTTCAGGTGTCCCGCCACCGATGCCGCTTCCCCGCTTACGCCTTCCATCATGCAACCGTCGCCGGCCAGCGCGTAGACGTTGAAGTTCACCATCTCAAAGCCCGGGCGGTTGAAATATTGCGCCATCCAGCGCGATGCCAGCGCCATTCCGACGCTCGTCGCCACGCCTTGCCCCAGTGGCCCCGTGGTGGTTTCAATGCCGGAAGTCCAGCGGTACTCCGGATGCCCGGGGCACTTGCTGTTGAGCTGGCGGAAATTCTTGATGTCATCCAGAGTGACGCTTAGCGTCCCCAGCGTCTCGTATTCGGGATTCACCGACTTCACCTGCGTCAGGTGCAGCATGGAATACAGAAGCATCGACGCATGTCCAGCCGACAAAACGAAGCGGTCGCGATTGGGCCAGATCGGATCGTCCGGATCGAACCTCAGGAACTGTTGCCAGAGGGTGTAAACCACCGGCGCCATGGCCATCGGCGTGCCAGGATGGCCGGAATTTGCTTGTTGAACCGCGTCCATCGACAAGGTGCGAATGGTGTTGATGCAAAGCTGATCGATCGCGTCAAGGGCCGCCTGCGTGGGTGGAGGTTCTGTAGTTGAATGAGGCTGCGTAGTGGTGGACATGGGAACGTGTGACGAACCCTCCGCGGTTCGCAGGCGGCGGGGTTTGGGGGATTAAACTCCCGCGCTCTCTGATCGTGCATTGTAGCCCATCCCATTAGGGCCCGCCAATCAAAATCGTGTTTCGAGCCAACCCATAATCCCTAATCCCCGCCCAAGCCCAACGAGCCAATCCTAAGTCAAAGACCGGCCTGATTTCAGTTAAACGCCCAGCGGCTTTTTTTCATACTCTTCCTTACACTTCTTGCGTGGCGTGTTTACGTCGCAATCTCGTCGTTCTGTGTTGCGTTTTCGTCGCTCTGACTACCGCGATCGGTAACAACCCGTCAGAACCCTCGCCAACGCTCGCCCGCGAGATGCTGTTCGCCCACAATGCAGTAAGGTCACGCGTCGAAGTTCCGCCACTTCGCTGGTCCGATCGCCTGGCAACGCACGCCCAGGAATGGGCCAACCAACTGCTCCGTGAGCAGCAATTCTACCACCGTCCGCACCCCGTATTCGGCGAAAATCTATTTGAGATCACGGGCGGCCGCGCCTCACCCGCCGACATCGTCAGCGACTGGGCCTCAGAAGCACGCGACTACAGCTATCGCGCCAACACCTGCCGCGGCGTCTGCGGCCACTACACACAACTCGTTTGGAGCGGTACGCGCGAAGTGGGCTGCGCTGTGGCGCGCGACCCCGGCCGCGAAGTCTGGGTTTGCAACTACAACCCGCCTGGTAACTGGATCGGCGAGCGTCCTTACTGAAGCTGCAGCGCCTTTTCCGTCAGGCGCCGAACCTCTCTCTGAATCGCCACGAACTCTCCGCTTGTCACCCAATAGTCCGATACCGGGAGTCGTTCCTCGATCGACCGCATCGCGGTTACCCGTTCATCGCGAGTTGGGAGCGTCGAAAACTTCGTCGCTCGTTGCGTCTGAACCCGGCCGATGTAGCGCGCCAACGCCCCGGGATCGAAGCCTGCCCGTGCCACTGCTTCCACCGCCAACGCGTCGGCCGCCAATTCGTCGTTGCGCGCTGCTGCCAGGAAACCAACCGGAACCAACGCCGCTTCTGTGCAGCCCCCGCTCCAGCCACCCATATATATGAGCGGGATCGTCCCATAATTTGCGATTTGACCCGTAGTCGCCAACCGTGTACCGTGGCGTTCGGCGGCATGTTCCATCGAGTGCGCCAGCATGCTTGCAAACTCCGCCTCGTCGTCCGCTGCCAGAAACAAGGCGGCGGGAACGAATATGTACCCGCCCGGCAGGGCCCCCGGTTCGTGTGTCGTACGGCAGGGATCGCCGGTAATCACGCGAAGAGAAAATGGGAAGTTCGCATCCGGAATTTCGAGCGCGATGCTCCCGCCGAGGCGCTGGAGGTAATTTTCGATGCTGGGCTGGTGAATCGCGGTGGTATGTCGAGACATCTCCGCCACCATTTGCCGCCCGAGCGCCGCTTCCTTTTCCATGCTGACGGGGTTGCTTGGTTCCTGAGCAACCAGTGCCAACCCCGAAAGCAGAATCGCGCCGAGCTTCAAATGCCGCATACCAACCCCTAACCCCACCCCCAGAGGCGAAGCCGGCCTATTTCGCCGCCGGCGCCACCGGCCAGTTCCCATCATAAGGCGGCCAATTCGGGACCAGGGCCTCTTGCTCGGGATAAAGCATCGCCGAGTAGATCGCCCGGATCTTGCCCTGCTCAATGACAAACCACTCGCTGAACAAATTCCGGCGCATAGCCACGCCTGGCTTGCGCTCAAAGACGCCGATGCCGAGCGTCACGCCCGCCTCCTCGTCCACTAGCGGATAGCGCCGCGCTGTGACCGCGAAGATGTTGGTCATCGCCCCAGGCGACATGCAATCGGTCATCTCTCCATTAGGACCCTTGCGCTGCGTGGTCAAGAAACCATTCTCCAGGCGAACGCAGCCCGGATGAGCCACGATGAGTGCCGGTTCGTGCGCCGTCAGGCCGTCGAAGTAGCTGTTGGTAATCGCGACCATGTCCGCGCGCGACAGCCGCTCGCCTTTGGGGACCACGCGCTCTGCCGGCGGATGTGTGATCAGGTAATCCGGATCGTGGAACGCTGCATTCGCCTGTGCCCCGGCTCCCGTTCCGATTCCCGGATCGCCCTTCCGCGCCAGAAACCACTCGGCCTCCGTGATCTTGCGGTCGTCGATCTTCAACCGCACGGTCACAACGGCCGGACCGCTCTCTTCTTCCAGCGTTCCGAAATAGCCCGCCTGCCCGCTCTCGGCGTCGAAATATCGACGCTGCAATTTGCCCAGCGCCTTCGCGCTTTGCCACAGTCCCGTGCCCGGCCGCCGGACCATTGCGTTCTCGGTTTCCCGGTATCCCACCGCCAGCGGCGCACCGGCCGGATTGTGTTGCACGACGGCATTGAGGTACTGATCGAGCATAGTCTTCAGACACGCCCGATCGCACCCGGCGCCATAAGCGCTCCCGATCACGAACAGAAAAAGAACGAAACGCTGCATGGCGGTATTGTATCGAATAGATCCCCGAGTAAGATAGCTTCCTTGGGCCACCGCACGTGCATATCCTCCACCCTCAATTTCCGTACCGCGTGCCATGCCTGCCAATCGCCAACCCCGGGAGGCGAACGCCGACGCGTGCCAATCGAGGAGGGCGAAGCCCGACCCGTGCCAATCCCGGAGGGCGAAGCCCGACCCAGCTATAATTCCCCCATGCCCACCGATGACCAGTTCCGCGCGCTCGAACAGAAAGTCGAAGAGCTCACCGCCCACGTGTCCAAGCTCCAGGACACACAGGCCGTCCGCGACCTGCAGTTCAAGTACGGCTACTACCTCGACAAATGCCTCTACGACGAAGTGGTGGATCTGTTCACCGACGATTGCGAAGTGCACTTCATCGGCGGCATCTTCCGCGGTAAAGAGAGCGCGCGCCGCCTCTATTGCGGCCGCTTCCGCAAGAACTTCACCGGCGGCCACAATGGCCCCGTGCAGGGCTACCTGCTCGATCACATGATGCTGCAGGACATTATCGACATTTCGCCCGACGGCAAGCTCGCCTATGCGCGGCTGCGCGTCTTCATGCAAGCAGGCCGCCATCACGAATACACCGACGAAACGCATCCCCTCCGTCAATGGTGGGAAGGGTCGCTGTATGAAAACGTTTACGCCAAAGAGAACGGCATATGGAAGCTGAAGGTGCTGAACTACCGCCCGGTCTACCATGCCGATTTCGACAAGGGATGGTCCTTCACCAAACCTCATTACGTGCCCTATTACACCGACACCTATCCCGCCAATCCAACCGGCCCGGACGAGCTCGAAAAACCTACGCCGCCGCTATGGCCCGAGACGGACGTTCTTCCGTTCCACTATCCGCACCCCGTCACCGGCAAGGAAGTGAAGCTTTCACCACCGCCCAACATCACGCAAAAGGCGGCCGTGAAATAGGGGGTCGGCCATGGCCAAGCCTTTTCCCAACACGATGGACTTCGCGGGCTGGAACGCCCCGTCCCGCATCGAGTGTGATATCTACGATCTGGTCACCGAGGGCGTCGTGCCGGACGAGATTTCGGGCTCCTGGTATCGTTCCATTCCCGATCCGCAATATTCGCCCATGCTCGGCGACGACACGTTCCTGAGCGGCGACGGAATGGTCAGCCTATTCCGTTTTGACAACGGCCATGTCGATTTCAAGATGCGCTACATCAAGACCGAGCGCTGGAAGGCCGAACGCGCCGCGCGCCGTTCCCTGTACGGCCTCTACCGCAACCCCTTTACCGACGATCCCAGCGTCCAAGGCAAACCGCGCAACGTCAACAACACCACGCCCATCTATCACGCGGGCAAGCTGCTCGCGTTAAAAGAAGATAGCCACGCGATGGAGCTCGATCCGCACACGCTGGAAACCATCGGCGAGTGGGATTACGACGGCAAGCTAAAAAGCCAGACCATGACCGCGCATACGCGTCTGGCGCCCGACACCGGCGATCTTTACTTCTTCGGTTACGAAGCGGGCGGCCTGGTCACCAGAGACGTGTCGTTCTGCGTCGCCGATAAGGCCGGCAACCTCACGCGCGAAGAATGGTTCGAAGCGCCTTACGTCTCTCTGATGCACGACTTCGCAGTCACGCGCGAGCACGTCGTCTTCCCCGTGTTTCCCATCACGTCGGACCTCAATCGTATGAAGGCCGGCGGCCATCACTGGGTTTTCGAGCAGGACAGGGAATCCTTCGTCGGCATCCTGCCGCGCGACGCTCACGTGAAGCACATGCGTTGGTTTCGCGGTCCCGCGCGTTCCTCGTTCCATTTCATGAACGCCTACAGCGAAGGCCACCTCGTGCACCTATATTTTGGCGTCAGCAAAGTGCCTCCGTTCCCGTTCATGCAGAAGGCGTCGGGCATCAACTTGCGTCCCGATCAGGTGCGCATCGGATTTGTGCGCTGGACTTTCGATTTATCCCAGCCCGGCGACACCTGGGAAGAGACCGTCATCGGCCCCAGCGGCGACATGCCGCGCACCGCGCTCAAAGACCAGATGACCGACTTCGACATCGGTTATTACCAGACCTTCGATCCCAGGAATGCCCCGCAGAACGGACCGCCACCCATCGCCGGGCCCGTCGGCGCCGGCTTCAACACCATCGTCCGTATGGACGTGAAAACCGGGAAATACACCACGCTCTCGCTGGGTCCAACTGTCACAGTCCAGGAGCACGTTCACATCCCGTCTAAGAAGCCCGGTCACGAAGGCTATCTGGCCTTCGTCTGCGACATGCACGATCAGCAGCTCTCTGAAGTGGCCATCGTGGAAGCCGAGCACGTCGAAAAGGGACCCATCGCACGGATTAAAGTACCGTTCCGCCTGCGCGTGCAAGTCCACGGCAACTGGGTACCGGCGGAAGAATTGAATGCTTGAAGTAATCGGCGCTTACTTAATCGCGGTGCTGCTGGTCGCTATTGTTTTTGTAATCGCGTTCCTGATCGGTCGCGCATTCCACGGCCCCCGGCCGTTTCTAAACTTGATCGGCATTGCGATCGTAGCCATCGCTCTGCTTGAAAAAGCTGGATGGTCCGTTCGTCCCTGGACAGCGGGCTCTCCCGCGGCGGCTTTCAACGACCTGCTGTTTCGTGTCTTGTTTCTGGTCGGTGTTGGATTCTTGTTCGTTTCCTGGGCCGCCGCGCGCCGCAATCGCGACCCGCGCTAACGTCGCTCCTACAGCAATGAATGATCATGGCGAAGGGTTGAAAAAAGACATCGCGGCGCGATGGACCTTTGGCGCAAGCGTCGTGGTGGCCCTCGCGATCACGGTCATCAAGCTGCTTTGGATGATATTTTCGCTTCCGTCCGACGACAGCGGTGGCGGCATGGTAGGAGCAATGGTCGTTAGTGCATTCTACGTTTCATACGCCTAGGTTCGAAATAAGAGTTGTCGAACCCTATTTCTTGAAGTGCTCGTGATTCGGCGCGTGATGCGCCGCGATCGCGAGGGTAAATCGTGGATGCTCGCCGCAATGCCTGCAGGGCGGAAACGCCTCGCCCTTCACCATCGTCACTTGGTGCTTGTCTTGATGGACTCCATCATGCACTACGTCGTAGATTCCGGATTTGGGGCACGGATCGCCCGGCATAAATTGATCCATAAGTCTCTTACGCTCGGGCGGGCCGCAGGGCACCATGGGCCGCCGGGGATTCATCCACAACTTTCCGCCGCGGCGGCGTCGCAAACAGCAGCAGCACCGCTCCGAAAAAACACAATCCGCCGATCGAATAAAACACCGGCGTATAACTTCCGAATTTGTCGAAGACGTAACCGGCCACGAAAGGAGCCACCGACCCGATCCCGGTCTGCAGCAGCAGCCACAGTCCAATCACCGCCGGATAGGCCTTCAGGCCGAAGTAATTCATCGGCGCGCCCATCATCGATACCAGAGTGGCGCCCCATCCGAATCCGAGCAGGATCGGGAACGGATAAAGATCCACTGCACTGGTCGCATGCACCACCAGAATCATCCCCAGTCCGAACGCCGCCATTGCTCCGGCCCATATATACCGCGGCTCAATGCGGTCGCCAAAGCTCGCGAGCAGCTTGCCAATCAGCGTGGAGATGGCAAGAATGGACATGGCCTTGGCGGCCTCCTCGGGCGAATGGCCCAAGTCCTTGAGATGCACCACACCATGGCCCTGAATCAGCGTGAATCCGCAACTGATTCCAATGGACGACAGCAGCATCAGGATGAAGGCGCGCGAGAAGATCGCTTCTTTGAACGTCCACGCTTCGGTGGTCACGAATACGCCCTTCGGCCGCTTTTGTCCCGGCGCAGGATCCGCCGCGGCTCCACCATCCGGCAACTGGCCCATATCCGCGGGTCTCTCTTTCACCATGAAAATCACGAGTGCCGCGCCAATGGCTCCGAGGACCAGAAAGATCCACCATCCGTTGCGCCAATTTCCGTTCGAGCTTGCGATCACTCGATTGAGAAAGGGAGGCAGAACGAATCCGCCAATTCCGCCGCCGCTGTACATGAGCGACAGCGCGAGCGCGCGTTTACGGATAAACCATTGGGCGATTCCCTGCTGCTCGGCGATCGCCCCGCCCGCACAGGAGCCGAACCCGATCAGTATTCCAAACGAGATCACGGCTTGCCAGCCGGTATGAACGAACAGTGCCATGGAGAGCGCGCCCAGCATCGCGGAGCAGCTTCCGATCAGCAGGGTCTTGCGAACGCCGATGCGATTCACGATGGCGGCTACGGCGGGGCCAGGCAGCCCGACCATCAGCATGTAGAGCGAGAAAGCCAAGCCGAGCATGGTGCGGTCGAGATGCAGATCCTTCGCCATGTAAGAATTGATTACGCTCTGTCCGTAGGTCGGAAATCCCAGGTTGACGAGATAAATGAACCAGAACGCCGCCAGTAGCGTCCAGCCGTAAAATGCCGATTTCTTCATGGTTCTTAGAGCTTATACCATATAATGAACGGGCGATAAATGTCACAGCAATATGCGGATCTGAAACTTCTGATTGGCGGCGAATGGACTTCGAAAGCCGGTTCTGAGAGAGACGGCCGGGAACACGAGCCGGTGATGAATCCGGCCACCGGCGAGTGCATCGGCGTGCTGCCCCACGCGTCCAAAGCCGATCTGGATCGCGCACTGGACGCCGCTGAACAGGCTTATCCGGTGTGGCGCGGCATGTCGCCGCAGGATCGCGGCAAGATTTTGAAGCGCGCGGCGGATTTGATGCACGAGCGCGCCGAGCATATTGCCCGCATCGCCACCATCGAGGAAGGCAAGACTATTCACGAAACGCGTCTGGAGACGCACGGCTCGGCCGATATTCTGGAATGGTACGCCGAAGAAGGCCGCCGGGCTTATGGCCGCGTGCTGCCGCAGAGAGCGCCGGGCATGCGGATGACCGTGCTGCGCGAGCCGGTAGGTCCCGTGGCTGCGTTTGCACCTTGGAACTTTCCGGTCGGCAATCCATGCCGCAAGTTGGGCGCTGCGCTGGCTGCGGGATGTCCCTGCATCATGAAGCCGGCGGAACATACACCGGCATCGGCGCTCGAAGTGGCGCGGGCATTGATGGATGCCGGGCTGCCGAAAGGCGTGATGTCGATCGTGTTCGGCGTGCCGTCACAGGTCTCTACGCACTTGCTCGCTTCGCCGGTAATCAGAAAAATCTCGTTCACCGGATCGACGCGCGTCGGCAAGCAGCTCATGAAGCTGGCAGCCGACGGCATGAAGCGCACCACCATGGAACTTGGGGGCCACGCTCCCGTGATCGTGTTCGACGACGTGGATGTGAATCACGTGCTCGACCTTTCGGCCGCCTCCAAATTTCGCAATGCCGGCCAAGTCTGCGTATCGCCCACGCGCTATTACGTACACGAAAAGATTTACAAACAATTTGTCTCCGGCTTCGCGGAGCGCGCCGGTTCCTTGACCGTCGGCGACGGGCTGGTCGAAAACAACAGGATGGGTCCGCTCGCACATTCGCTACGTTTGAACTGGATGGAAGAGATGCTCAGCGACGCGAAGAAACACGGCGCGCACTTCGATGCCGGCGGATCGCGCATTCCCGGTCCTGGCTACTTCTGGGAACCGACTGTGCTATCGGAAGTTCCGGACGAAGCGCGCATCATGAACGAGGAGCCCTTCGGACCTATCGCGATCGTCAATCCATTTTCGGATTTTGACGCCGTGATCAAACAAGCCAACCGCTTGCCCTACGGCCTGGCCGCCTACGCGTTCACGCAGAACAACCGGACTGTGAACTTACTAGGCGAACAGATCGAGGCCGGACTGATCGGCATCAACAGCTACCTGATCTCGGTGCGCGACTCCCCCTTCGGCGGCATCAAGGAAAGCGGCCACGGCAGCGAAGAAGGCATGGAAGGCTTGGAAGCTTGCCTCGTGACCAAGTTTGTAAGTGAGTCGTAATGGCCGGTTACCTTCGCATTGCCACTGAGGAAGCTTTCGCACCCCCGGAATTGATAGCCCGGTATCGAAAGCTCCTCGAAGACGGCTACGACGATCCCGGATTCCGCAGCTTGTGGGGATTTTATTCAGGCGCCAGTCCTCGCGCCACCGCGCTGGCCGAACGAATTCAAGATCTGGGCGAGCGCCGTCTCCGCGACATGGATGACACCGGCATCGCGATGCAGATCCTTTCGCTCACCGCTCCGGGCGTGCAGGTGTTCGATGCGCCCGAAGCCACGGCTCTCGCGCGATCCTTCAACGATCAACTTTCTGATGCGATTCGAAAGCATCCAGACCGGTTCTCCGGCCTGGCCGCGATCGCGCCGCAAGATCCCGCCGGCGCGGCCAAGGAACTGGAGCGCGGTGTGCGCCAGCTCAATCTCAAGGGCGCCATCGTCAACAGCCACACGCGCGGCGAATACCTGGACGATTCCAAGTTCTGGGCGATCTTCGAAGCGGCCGAGTATCTGAATGTTCCCGTGTACATTCATCCCACCACGCCGCCGAAATCGATGATCGGTCCGTTCATCGAACGCGGTCTGGACGGCGCTATCTTCGGCTTTGCCGTCGAAACCGGGCTGCACCTGCTGCGCATCATCGTCAGCGGGGTCTTCGATCGATTCCCCAAGCTCCGCATCGTCGCGGGGCACTTAGGCGAGGGGCTTCCTTACTGGCTCTTTCGAATCGATTTTATGCACGCCGCTATGGTGAAGGCCAATCGCTACCCTGCAGTGCAAAAGTTACAGAAAAAACCCAGTGAATACATCAAGGAGAACATGTACGTCACCACCAGCGGCATGGCTTGGGAACCGCCGATCCTGTACGCGCAATCCGTCCTGGGCGTCGATCGCGTGCTCTATGCCATGGATTATCCTTACCAATTCGTGCCCGAAGAAGTGAAAGTCACCGATCATCTTCCTATTAGCGATGCCGACAAGAAAAAGCTCTATCAGAGCAACGCCGAGCAGGTGTTTTCTATATAATGTTTCAGGCCATGCGAAGCTACTTGCTCACCGCGGTTGCCGGGTTACTGGTCTCGGCTCCCGCGTTCGCACATCATTCTTTCGGTGCGGAATATGACGACACCAAACCGGTCACCATCATCGGTGTCGTCACGAAAGTGGACTGGGAGAATCCGCACATCCACTTTTATATCGACGTCAAGGACGACTCCGGCGTCACTCCGTGGAAGTTTGAAGGCTTCCCGCCCAACATGTTGAGACGGCAAGGCTGGACGCGTGACACCATGAAGCCGGGCGATACGGTCAGTGTGTATGGGTGGCGGGCGCGCGACGGATCGAACTTTGCGCATTCCCGCGAAGTCACTTTGCCAGATGGAAGGAAAATGACTTCCGGCCCACCTGCCAACACAGGCGGTAACTAGAGTACTCTCGCGCCGGCGCGAGCGAAGACCGCGGCTTGTGCTCTCGAGCGCTCGTCTACGAACACCGCTGTCATGCGTCCGGTTTGAAAGTACGCCACGTTTTCCAGCTCTACGGAGGCTTCACGAACTTCGCCGTCGAATGGCGAGTCCGAACCGCGCGGCCGCAGATATACGGAAAACTCTTCGCCACCTTTGGTATAAACCAAATGCAGGAAGATTTGTCTTTTGAGGAAGCATAGCCGCGCGCGTTGCAAGCGGTAGCCCGTGGTCTCAAGCGCTGCGATTGCGGACCCCGGTACGCCCTGCTTCTCCGCGAGGGACTGAATGTCAGATAGCTTGGTGAGCCAACGCCGTGGCTCCCCGTTGACGATTTCACGCCGGTGATCTCGCGCGGCGGCGATCGAGAGCGGCGGAGCTTCGGGGTGGAAAAATGCACGGTAAGCCAATCCGCCGGCGATTATGATCGCGATGCCGGCGGCGATCGCAACAGCCCTGCGCGGCCAAAGCGGCCTTCGAATGCGCTCGCGAATGGAGCGCTCCAGCGGTGTAGTGTCGAGCGACTCCGCGAGTACCGCATCCCGTACACGCTGGTCCAGTTGGTCGTCAGTCATCGGTACGCTTGCTTGGCCAAAGGCGCCAAACTCTTTCTCAACTCTTGCCGGGCGCGGCTGAGCCGTGACATCACGGTGCCGATCGGCAAATCCAAGATCTCCGCAGCCTCGCGGCAGGTGAATCCTTCCACCACACACAGCAACAGAACAGTCCTCTGTTCGATGGGGAGCACCTCAAGCGCCTCCGAGATTTCCACTGCTTCCTGCAATCTCGCATGGATGGCGTGTGAGCCGCACACCGCCACCAGCGGCCGCTTGCGTCCCCCACCATGAAAGGCATTGAACAAGATGCGGAACAGCCAGGCCCGCGCATTGGTGCCGGTTTGGAAACTATGGAACCCGCGCCAGGCGAGCAGCATGGTCTCCTGCACCAGGTCTTCCGCAGACGCGGGCTCCAGGGTCAAGCGCCGAGCCACACGCAGCAGGGCCGCCAAGTGCGGCATAGCAATTCGCTCGAATTCTTCCTGCTGGAAGGGCACTTCGCTTCATCTTACCGCTCGCTGACGCGACGCGGCTCGGAAGCGCGCGGGCTAGTCGCTCTTCTTTTGAAGGTCGTCCAACGCCGTCAGCACTTCCTTGCTGTGCGGATTGGGATCCACCTTGAGATAGACCTTCTTGATGGTGCCCTTGGGATCGATCAGGAACGTGTTGCGATTCGCAACCTGCATTTTGCCGAACGCTCCCAGCGAGCCGTACTGTTCCGTGACCACGTGATCGGGGTCGGAGAGCAGCTTGAACGTCAGATTTTCCTTGGTGCAGAATTGCACGTGCGAATCCACCGTATCCAGGCTCACACCCACGATCACCGCGTTCTTCTTGTCAAACTCGGGCTGATCGCGCTGGAAATTATGCGCCTCGATGGTGCAGCCAGGCGTCATGTCTTTGGGATAGAAGTAAAGAACCACCCATTTGCCCTTGAAATCCTTCAGGCTGACATCTTTGCCTTCTTGCGATTTCAATGTAAAACCGGGCGCCTTGGCTCCCTCGGCCGGTGGCGCATCGGCCCCGTACATTGCTGCGCCCGCCAGCAGCATCAGTGCGCTCAAACCAAAAAGTATAGTCTTCATTCTCAAATTGCCTCCGCTGACTATAATGCCACCGCGCGCCGATTTCATCCACCGCGTACGTAAAAAAGGAAATACAATCATTGGGGGGGTTGCATGCGTGCTCCATTACTTCTTTTCGCCGCGCTATCCTGTGCCCTGACTGCAACCACCAACTGGACTCCTCCGAAAACACCGTGGGGCGATCCCGATCTGGAAGGAACCTGGACCAGCGACGACCAATTCGGTGTCCCGTTCGAACGCCCGGAGAAGTTTGGCACCCGGAAAACGCTGACCGAACAAGAGCTCGCCGAGCGCGCGAAGGAAGATCAACTGCTGGAGACAAGCATCGAAGCAGGCGAGCGTCCTAATGCGGGTTTCTGGGCGCGGCAAAAAGGCGTGGATGCCGCGGCCGTGCCGGCGAATTGGGTGGAGTTCGCACGAAGGGCATCGCGACAGACGTCGCTGGTGGTAGATCCTCCGGATGGCCGAATTCCGCCTTTGACCGATGCCGCGAAAGCGCTGGCAGCCGCTGCCGGGGCGCGCCGCGGCCAATCGCCGGGGTCTTGGTTAGACCTGACGATGTACGACCGCTGCATTACGCGCGGTGTGGCTGGATCGATCTTCCCGGTGATTTACGGGAACGGTACGCAGTTCATCCAGACCAAGGGGCTGGTGGCAATTCGCTACGAGATGATCCATGAGACGCGCCTGGTGCCCATGGACGGGCGGCCGCATCTGCCCGCGAATTTACGCAGCTACATGGGCGATCCGATCGGCCATTGGGAGGGCAATACGCTGGTTGTCGAAACCACCAATTTCATCGGGGGACACGTCGGGCTGGGCGGGAACGGAAACGGGGTGCCGTACAGCGACGACCTGAAGCTGGTGGAGCGCTTCACGCGCACTTCGGACAAGACGATTCAATACGAAGTCACGATCACCGATCCCAAGACGTACACCGCGCCCTGGACTGTGGCTTTTCCCATCACGAGGGAACCGGGCTATCAGATCTTCGAATATGCCTGCCATGAGGGCAACTATGCGATGCACAATCGATTGAGCGCGGCGCGGGCGGAAGAAAGAAAGGCTGCGGCCAACGCGGCGGAAGGAAAATAAGCGAGAAGATGGCGCAAAGTTCGATACAACTTGGACGCATTGGAATCTGGACGCGCCAATTTGAGGATCAACCCGCGGCGAAAGCTCAGGAGACCGCTCGCGACCTGGAGGAGCTGGGTTACGGCGCTTTGTGGTTCGGCGAGGCATTGGGGCGGGAGGTGCTGACCAATGCGGGACTGTTGCTGGCGGCGACCAAGCGAATGGTCATCGCCACTGGGATCGCCAACATCTATGCGCGCGATGCGGTGGCGATGGCGAGCGGGCAGAAAACGCTGGCGGAAGCATATCCCAATCGCTTTCTGCTCGGGCTGGGCGTCAGCCACGTTCCGCTAGTGGAACAATTGCGCGGACATCGTTATGAAAAGCCGGTGGCCGCCATGCGCGCCTATTTGGATGCCATGGACCAAGCGCCTTACAACGCCTTTCCGCCTGCCACAAAACCGGCGCGGGTGCTTGCGGCACTGGGGCCGAAGATGCTCGAGCTGTCGGGCGAACGCGCGGATGGCGCACATCCTTACAACGTGAATCCGGAACATACGGCTGAGGCGCGGGCGATCCTGGGGCCGCGACCTTATCTGTGTCCCGAGCAAGCAGTGGTGCTGGAGACCGATGCGGGAAAGGCGCGAGGGATTGGCCGAGCGTTCCTGGCCTTCTATCTGACGCTGCCCAACTACGCGAACAACCTATTGCGGCTAGGATTCGGGGAAGCCGATTTCAAAGACGGTGGAAGCGACAAGCTCATCGACGCGATAGTTGCGTGGGGCGATTTGAATGCCATCCGCAAGCGCATCGGCGAACATCATGCGGCGGGCGCGGACCACGTTTGCATTCAGGTGCTGACCAAGGATCCCAAGGCGCTGCCGGTGAGGGAGTGGCGAGAACTGGCGGGCGCGCTCTTAACGAAATAGGTCTTGCTCGGGCTGGCGTAAGAGAGAACGCGCGGAGCACCTGGATGGTTCCGAGGCCGGCTTAAATTCGAAGCCGCGAATCAGGGCGACGGGAGAACCGGCGGCTTTTTTCATCACTAGTCCGGCGGCGGCGGCCAGTTGATCCGCAACTGCGACGATCGTACTCGATAATTTACGGCCGTTGCGGTCGGCGTGTCCACGTAAATCTTCTAGAGGTTCGAGACCGGCGACGCCGATGGCGACATCGACCAAGCCCTCCCGCCAGGGACGGCCGAAGCTATCGGTGACGATCACCGCGCCACATCCCAGCCTAGTGCGGAGGCGGCGCGCCGAAGCATCGGGATCGCCAGGTAGCACAGTGGCGGAATCTTCGCCTTCGACATTGGATTGATCGACCCCTGCGTTGGCGCAGACAAAGCCATGCTGCGTCTCCGAGATGATGACGCCCCGATCCATTTTCACAATGCGCTTGGATTGAGCCAGGATCAGTTCGATCAAACGCGGGTCTTTCTTCCATTCCTCAGCCCAGGACATGGCCAGCGCGGAAGGTCGAATCTCGCGCAGATTGACGATCGCGCCTTCCGATTTCGAAACAATCTTTTGAGCGACAGCGATTACGACAGTATGGTCGATCTCCCCGGCCGCTCGGCGGACTAGGGATGCGAGGTCATCGCCCGGCCGCACTTCGGGTAGAGTGGACAGCGCGATTATTTCGAGGCGCATGCGGATCGGAGGAAGGACGAAACGCGGCATTCGCGCGGCTGTGCCAAAAATTCGGCGACATCTTCGGGCGTGTCGATGTCGAACATCAGCCCGGGAAGGCGCAGCACGTCGGCGGGCAAACCTTTCGAGAGAGCTTGATCGAGATGCGCGCGGAAGCTGCCGGGACCAAAACGGCTCTGGATGCAATCGGGCGGCGTACGCACCAGCGCATTGGTGCCGGTGCCGTCGGAGGAGGGAACAACAATCAGCCCGGGGCGCGCGCCGGAATTCGATGAAGCCGCGAGCTCGGTGAAATCAGACGCCGTTACCGTGGGGACGTCGATCGGAACCAGCAGCACCGTGGATGCGCCCATTTCCATGGCGCGCAAACAGGCCGCGTCGGCGGACACGCTGTGGCTGACCTGCTGGTCCTCTTCAAAGACCAGAGCGCCTGAGCTGCGCGCGTGGTGGGCGATCTCGACATCGCTGGTGGCCACCACCACCCGATCGATGCCCTGGGCCTGACAGAGCGCGGCCAACGTCTGCCGGTAAAGGATGCGAGCCAGAGTTTCTCGCTGCTCGACGGCAAGAAATCCCGTCAAGCGCTGCTTGGCGTTTTGCGGGCTTTTCACGGGGAGGATGGCGAAGATCAAGTTCGTATCCCCAGTTCGCGGACAACCACATGCGCCAGAGCTTTGCGCTCGCGCAGCCCGCGCATGATGGTGTTGGTGACGACGGGGCGTATGTGGGCCGCCTCCACTTGGGCAGCCTGTTTCCGATCCACTTCGTCCAGCACGAAGACGCCGCAGAAATCCGCGTAGAGCTTCGCAACTTCGGCTGCGGATGGCCGCAGTTGCATGCTCTTCATCATTTTCGCGGCGGGACCTTTGAGCGCCCGGCCGGCCACGATTGGAGAAATCGCGGCCACATGATCGCGCCTGAGCCGCAATGCCGTGCGAATACCAGGAATCGCGAGAATGGGACCGATGCTGATAAACGGGTTTGACGGACAAAGGATAATGGCTTCTGCATTTGCGATGGCGTCCAACAAACCGGGAGCGGGCGCTGCGTCGGAGGAGCCTTCAAAGCGCATGGCGGTTACGCGGTCGCGCGCGCGGCGCTTCACGAAATAGGTCTGAAACTCCAGCTCTCCGGAAGGCGTGCAGATGTGTGTCCGTACGCTCTGGTTCGACATGGGAACCAGCGTAGAACGAACTTTGAGCGCGGATGTTACCTCGCGCGTCACGTCAGAAAGTGTCGCACCTTGACGCAGCCGCTCGGTGCGATAAAGATGTGTGGCCAGATCCAGATCGCCGAGTTGAAACCAGGTGTCTCCGCCGAGCCGGCCGAGCGCTTCGAGACATCGGAAGCTGTCGCCGCGAAGGCCCCAGCCATGTTGCGGATTCGCCAAGCCGGCCAGCGTGTAGGCAACGGTATCGAGATCGGGCGAGATGTGGAGGCCGTGAATCTCGGCATCGTCGGCGGTGTTGCCGATAATGTAGATGCGCCCCGCGTCGATCACTCGCGTTAATCCATCCAGGAAGCGCGCAGCCCCCACGCCACCGGCCAGTGCGACAACAGTGCTCCGCTTCATGTCCTTAGACCGGTAATTCGCATGCCGGATTCTTTTACCTTATGACGCAAGTTGAGCGAGATGAGCAATGCCGCCGCGCTTTCGAGCAGGCGCGCATTGTCCAGCGTACCGGCGTCGATGGCGCGCACGCCGGGGATGGTTTCAGCAAGCTTCATCACGGCCGTCTTGGCTTCGGCATTGTCGCCGCATAGGAGCGCGTCGCAATCCAGCGGATGGTCAAGATCGCCAAGCGCCTCCGCGCTCAGCGCATGAAACGCCGCAACCACGGGCACGCCCGGAACAAGACGCGCCGCTTGCTGCGCAGCCGAGCCATCCCATAGCGTGAGCGTGCGCGAAACGCGTCCGCCGATCGCGATTTCAAGCGGAACCGTGGCGTCGACCAAGATTGCACCCGGAGCGAAGCTGGTTCGAATCGATTTGAGCGTTTCTACTTGCGCGGAGAGCGGCACAGTCAGAATCACGATGGCAGCTCCCGCGACGGCGTCTACATTGGAATGGCCGCTGGCATTCTCTCCTATGCGGCGTGCCGTTTCCTGCGCCTTCTCCAAATTGCGCGAGCCGATGCGCACCTCGGCGCCAGCCTTCGCGAAACGAGCGGCGAGTCCTCTGCCCTCCGCCCCGGTGCCTCCTACAATGGCGATAAGGTTTTGCACGAATGCTCCACGCTTGATGATACATTCGGAGATGAAGAGGAGACCACCGTGGCAGCGATTCCTGAAAAATACATGGACCTAACCGAGAAGAAAGCGCTGGCGCAATTAGCCACGCTGATGCCGGACGGCAGCCCGCATGTGGCGCCGGTCTGGTTCGAGTACGATGGCAAGCACATTCTCATCAATTCCGCCAAGGGCCGGGTGAAAGACAACAACATCCGGCACGATCCGCGCGTCGGCATCGACATACTGGATCCCGACAATCCGTATCGGCACCTTTCGATTCGCGGCAAAGTGGTGGAGATCACCGAAAAAGGCGCGGACGAGCATATCGACAAGCTCACGAAGAAGTACATCGGGCAAGATAAGTATCCGTATCGCGGCCCAGGCGAAGTGCGCGTGATCTATAAGATCGAGCCCGAGCGTACCTATTCGATGGGCTGATCCGTGCCCCAACATCCGGAGTTCTGGCACGATCCCAAATGGATCGCCGAGCCGTTGCGCCGCAGGGCGCTAGAGTGGACGGTATGAGCCTAGATGCGGTTCTGGACAAGGCGCTGGAAGGCCGGGAACTTTCAGCCGAAGATGGCGCTGCGCTCTTCGCGGCGGAAGGCGAGAATCTCGGCCGGCTGCTCAGGGCCGCCGACCATCTGCGACGGCGCAGAGTGGGCGATCGCGTCGGGTACGTGATCAATCGCAATGTCAATTTCACCAACGTTTGCGTGAAGCGCTGCGGCTTTTGCGCGTTCAGCCGCGGCCATCGGGCGGAGCAAGGTTATTTCCTGCCCACCGAGGAGATTCTGCGGCGCGTTCGCGAGGCGTGGGATCTGGGCGCGACGGAGGTTTGCATTCAAGCGGGATTGCCGCCGCGAATTGACGGATCGTTCTACATCGATCTATGCGCGGCGATTAAGAAAGAAATCCCCGAAATTCATGTACACGCGTTTTCGCCCGAGGAGATCCTGTACGGCGCAACGTTGTCAAACCGGAGCATCGAAGATTATCTGAAGGCGCTGATGGACGTGGGGCTGGGGTCGATGCCGGGAACGTCGGCCGAGATTCTGGACGATCGCATTCGCGAGATCATTTCTCCGGGGCGCATTTCCAAGCGCGATTGGATGACGGTGATTCGCACGGCGCACAGACTCGGCATTCCCACTACTTCCACCATCATGTACGGGCACATCGAGACGGCTCTGGATCGCAGCCGGCACCTGGAGCTGCTGCGCACGATTCAGCGGGAGACGGGCGGGATCACGGAGTTCGTTCCTCTCAGCTTCATCGCGGCCGAAGCGCCGATGGTGAAGAAGTCGCTAGTGCCGGGCATCCGCGCGACGGTCACTCGCGAAGATGTATTGCGTATGTACGCGGTGGCGCGATTGATGCTGGACCCATGGATCCCGAACATTCAAGCCTCCTGGGTGAAGCAAGGCGCGCAGTTGGCGCAGGATTGCCTGCAAGCGGGAGGGAATGATTTTGGTGGGACGTTGATGAACGAAAGCATCTCGACGTCGGCAGGCGCGCAGCACGGTCAATTTCTGCATCCGGCGGAACTTCGAACGTGGATTCGGGCAGCGGGCAGAATTCCGGTCCAAAGATCGACAACATATCAGACTCTGCGAGTATTTGAGCAGGAACCGTCCGAACCAGAGCCGAGTTGGGATGGCGATCGCTTCGGCTCCTACGCCACACTGATTGCCTCGCCTGAGTTCCGATTTCGTGATAGGTTGAAAAACGCACAGGAGGCACCATGAAGACACTAACGATTGCGGCGGCGTTGACATTCACGGTCGGCCTGTCAGCCGCGGTTCAGAAGAAGGACGTCGACATCAAGGCGCCGGATGGCGCGAACCTGAAGGGGACGTATTTCTCGGCTGGGCGGCCGGGCCCGGCGATGTTGCTGCTGCATCAGTGCAATATGGACCGGCATGCGTGGGACGGCCTGGCGGAGGACCTGGCTGGTAACGGGTTCAATGTCCTGACGGTCGACTACCGGGGCTTTGGAGAAAGTGACGGCTCGAAGTCCAGCGATCCGGATACCCGCGCTGCGCTCAGGCAGAAATGGCCCGGCGACGTGGACGCGGCGTTTGCGTACCTGACTACCCAGAAAGGCGTGGATTCATCGCGCATGGCGGTGGGCGGCGCGAGCTGCGGAGTAACGCAGTCGTCCGATCTTGCGGCGCGGCGTCACGAGATCCGAGCGCTGATGATCCTTTCGGGGCAAGCGAGCGATGCGGCCAAGGCGTACCTGGCAAGCAACCCGTCGCTGCCGGTCTTTGGCGCCGCCAGCGAAGGGGACACTGGCGCGGCGAAAGGGATTCGAGAAGCCGTAGCGGCGTCGAAGGACCCGAAATCCATCGTCAAGATTTATGCGGGAACCGAGCACGGAGTCCCGATGTTCGCGAAGAATCCGGAGCTTGAACCGCTGATCGTCGCGTGGCTCAAGGCACAGCTGCCGGCGGTGGGCGGAACGCAATAGCCGGGGGACCGGGATCCGAGCGAGACTCCGAGACAGAGCTGCGGAACGCTGTGCGGTAACAAGAAGCGATCCAGGCAAATGTCATCCACAACAGCAGGATCGCAAGCGTTTCATGACGGAGCAGCAGCCACGACCACGGATTACCGGTTCGTGTGCCAAGCCACAGGGCCGCCAGGGTCTGTCCCGGAATAAAGAAGACGGCGTAACACGCCCACAAGTACAGCGAGACGCGCGAGTTTCTCAAGAGCAACATCGCGGGGATGGCCAGCCAGAGAATCTGCGCCTCATAAAAGCGGTGATATCCAACGAGCGGGGTGGCCGACGCAATGAGAGCTGCGGCCATCCAGTAATTGGTCGATCGCACTACGGCGTATGCGGTGATCAAAATTACGATCGCATAGACCATGATCTCAACCGGGGTGCCGTCCAGCGCCCTGGGAATCAAGATATGAAGATTGACGAGCTGATACCAGGAAGTCGGATTCGATGGGTTGAGGCCGGAAGAACCGCCCACACTATCGCGCAGGTTTGAAGCCAGCATGGGGAACCATCCCGGCACGATGAACGCCAATCCAACTCCGGTTGCGGCCAATCCAACGGCCGAAGCCGTCAGTACCTTTCGATATTGACGCAGTCCCAGAGCGAGGAGCAGAAAACCTATCGCCAGTTGAGGTTTTATGCATGCGGCCAGGCCGAGCAGCAAGCCGGCGGCGTAGGGCTGAGTCGTAAACATACCGAGACAGATCAAACCGCAAACCAACACGCTGGGCTGCCCCTTGCCGAGACCGGTGTGCAACGGCGCAAATGCGAGAAGCAACGAGGCCAAAGCGAGTTCCCATCCTTTGGCCATCCGGGCCAATAGCACGATGCTGAACGAGGAGAGAGCGAGCAGGCAAGCCAGCCAGAGCGCTTTTGCGACGGTCCAGGGTAATCGCGCCAGAGGCGAGAAAAGGACCAAGGCAGGAGGGAAATAAAGCGACGGGTTTGTGACAAAATACGCCGGTGTAAGTGGGAGGCTGGCGGATTGGGCGGCGACGGCAAGATCGGCGGGAGCATAAGGGTTCATGCCGTGCAACCAGCATCTGGCAGCGCTGAATACTATTGAGAAGTCGCCGCTGTCGTGGATGGCACGCCAGGGTCCGCGAGCGACAAAGTATAGGATTACCGCGAGAAACAGAATGCGCCAAACCCATCGATCCTTCAGCCACATAACCAGAGGATTAGGGATTCTGGTGCCCGGTCCAATCCGGGCCGAGCGTTAACCATACGTGAATTCCGGTTTGCTTTGTCCGACCTCGATAATATAACCGTCGGGATCGCGCATGTAGCAGAGCGTCTCCTTGTCCCTCGGCTCCGTGATGAACTCGGCTCCTCGACTCCTCCATAACTCATAGCACGCTTGAATATCGGCAACGCGGATATTCAGAAAGCCGATCATCTTATCCGGGTCGGGGACGCTAAGCGTTACCGACGGCTTCTCGGGGGTCGGCCCGCCCCCGACGTTGACAATGAGCCACATATTCGCGATCTGAATGTACCCAGGCGCGCCCTTGCTCTCACCTCCGCTCAGAATGCGACCGCCGAAGACCGTTTCGTAGAAGCGAGCCGATCGGCCGATGTCGGCGACAGTGAGAAAATATGCGACGGTGAACCCGTCCAACGTGGGCCAACCCCCTTATGCCGCTGAAACCGACTCCTTCTTCCGGTTGAGCGCCGGTAGAAGAAGGTTCAGGAGCGCTTGATCAGAGAACGGGTTCTGACCTGAGATCAGCTCGCGATCTTGAAGGACGTAGCTCTGCCATGGAGCGACCACGCTTACGTCGCCGCCCGCCGTACGCAAGGCGAAGTCCGGGTAGAACAGCACCTTGCCACCAATCTCGAGCGGCTCCCGCTGTTGCTCTTCCGCTGTCGAAAAGATTGTCATCTTATAGCCAGAATAGATCCAACCTTGTGCCTTTGCCTGCGCTCCAGCGGCATCGCCCTCCGCCAGCGCGGCCACCACTTCCGTCGAATTCGGAAGAGCCGAGAGCAGTGAAATCGGGCCGTGGCAGAGCACTGCCGTAGGCTTGGATGTTTTATGAAAGTGTCTCATCACGATGCCAGCGTCGGGATCATCGAGAAGATCCATCATCGGGCCATGGCCGCCGGGGACGAAAACAGCGTCATATTGATCCAGGCCCGATGCGATCACATCCGAGATACGAGTTGGATTTTTGAGCCCAGTCAGGGTGTCTCGGAATTTGAGATAGTCCTGAAGCTTAGCCTCGTCTCCACCGAAGAAGTCGGCTACAGCTGAATGGACGTCCAGTTGCGGCGTGTTGCCTTTTGGGTTGGCGAAAGTGATTTCGTAGCCCTCTTTCATCAGGGCGCGAACCGGAACTGTAAGTTCGTTGAGGTAGTAGCCAGCGCCGGTATAAACCTTGCCATCTTTCAAGGGCAAGCCACGACCGCTCGAGACTAGCACCAAGACTTTTCCTTTAGTTGCCATTTTGTTTCTCCTTTTTAAAATTGAGTCTGTTTCCGATTATGCCCCCGGGAATCCGAACATCAACCATGACTGATTGGCTACCCAATGCGGGTACAGCTCCGTCATCTGATCGAACAACTGCTGGTCGGATGTCGCGGTTTTCTGCAGCCGGTCAAAGTCCTGCAGATAGCGCTTAGTGTCCTGGATCGCCGATGGTGAGTCGGGCGCGCCAGGTTTCTTGTGGCCGGCGACAACCATCGCCGGGTTCAGTGCCGCCAACCGGTCCAGCGCCGCGATCCAGTTCTTCCGGCTCTCGGGGGTGGTGTCGCCGACGTACATGTGGCACTGGTTGTACACCACGTCGCCGGCGACCACCAGGCCGATCGACGGAACGTACAGAGACGTCGTATCGGGGCTATCGGTGTGGCCCTGCTCGATGATGCGCAATTCCTGGCCCTCGAGAGTGAACGTGTCTTGCTCATAGGGCTCGGGTGGAACGAATTTAGTGGCCAGTTGCCCAGGAAACAACCGGCGGGCCAACCGCTCCACTGGGGGAGTGAAAGACATCTGCATGGCGTTCATCGTCTTGGGCGTTGCTATGGCCCGAGCGCTCGGGAAACGGTCGAGCAGGACGCTCAGACCGTAGAAGTGGTCGAAATGGCCGTGCGTTATGTAGATGGTCTCCAGGTTGCGGTTGTGCAGCGCAACCCAATCCGCGAGAGCCTGGGCCTCAGCCACCGTGGTCATTGCGTCTACCAGCACCGAGTCGTACTCGCCGAAGATTAAAGTCGATGTCATCGGGTCGAAGCCGAGCGCTTCGCCGAAGGGCTTTGGCCGCTCGCCTGCCATTACCTTTCCCGGGGCGGTAAAAACGTTGACACCAAGGGTGTTCGACGTGATGGGGGCGGTCATGTGCGTGGTCTCCTTAAGTCCGGCCGAGCGCTAACCGTACTTGAGCTCGGTGCTCTGTCCGACCTCGATAATGTAACCGTCAGGATCGCGGATGTAGCAGCGAATCTCGCCGTACTTGGGGATTGGCTCGGTGATGAACTCGGCTCCTCGACTTTTCCATAACTTGTAACAGGCTTGAATATCGGCAACGCGGATATTCATAAAGCTGTTGATGTGATTCGGGTCGGGGACGCTGAGCGTTACCGTCGGCTTGTCAGGGGTCGGCCCGCCCCCCGGGTTGACAAGGAGCCACGTATTCGCGATCTGAATGTACGCAGGCGCGCCGTCGCTGTCGCCTTTGCTCAGGATGCGACCGTCGAAGACCTTTTCGTAGAAGCGAGCCGACCGTGCGACGTCGGCGACGGTGAGAAAATGTGCAATGCTGATTCCTTCCCGCGGGGGCATCTCATAGCTCTTCTGTCCGATTTCTACGCTGTCGATTGACGAGTCCGATCCACTGATGAGTTTCAGCAGCGCCTGAGCGGCCGAGGTCGACGACGCAGGATTCTGGCCAGTAACTAGACGGCCGTCGGTGATGGAAAAAGGCTGCCAGTTCGCCACCTTCTCGTAGATGGCGCCGAGCCGCAGCAGTTCATCTTCCACCAGGAACGGCACAACCTTCGTGAGCTGCACCGCCTCTTCCTCGCCGTTCGTGAAACCGGCGACGTGTTTTCCTTTCACCAGCGGAGCGCCCTGGTAGGTAACGTGGCGGAGCACTCCGGGCGAATGGCACACCAATGCAATGGGCTTGCCGGAATTGTAGAAGGCCTCCAGAAGCGCGATCGACGTAGGGCTCTCCGCAAGATCCCACATCGGGCCGTGCCCACCGGGATAGAAAACGGTGTCGAAGTCTTCCGCCTTCATGTCCGCAAGTTTGACCGTGTTGGCGAGAGCCTTTTGCGCCGTCGCGTCCTTCTTGAACCGCGCCATCGCCGGCGTTTGATTTTCAGGCAGATCGCTCTTCGGATCGAGCGGAGGCTGCCCGCCTTTCGGAGAGGCGAGCGTAAGCTCAACGCCGGCGTCCTTGAACACGAAATAAGGCGCCGCGAATTCCTCAAGCCAGAAACCAGTCGGGCGGCCCGTGTTTCCCAGTTGGTTGTGCGATGTCAGGACCATCAATATTTTCATGTTCGTTCTCCTCTGTTTTCGTATTCCGGTCAACTGCGAGCATGTCCATACGCACGCAAGTCCCGCACCGTCACCAGGTTGCTGAAACGAAAGACAAAAGTAGTCGCCATCGCACGCTATTGTCCGCGGACCGACTCAGCGGGTCGACGCGATCGACTTTTCCCCGAGTTGGCGCGCCGCAGGCGCTTCCAACTTGGGGTTGGGGATTGGGGATTGGGGCCCAGGCACGGGCTGCGTCAGTACGGCCAGGCCGCGCTAACCCCCAGCCCCGCTTGGCGAATGCCAAGCTAACCTGGTGCCCGGGGTGGGACTTGAACCCACACTCCCGTTGCCGGAAAAAGGATTTTAAGTCCTTTGCGTCTGCCGATTTCGCCACCCGGGCCTACGAGCTTGATTATAGCGATTGCGATCGCAATCAGCCTTCGGCTCTGGCGAGTTGCGGGCTGGAGGCCCAGCTTCGCCGGTACACGAGCAAAGCCACTCCGGCGTAGGCGGCGAGTGAGAGCAGATTGAGATTGTTAATGCCCCAGGCCATGGAGCAGTATTCGAGCACTCCGCCGACCATCGCGCCCAACAGGTTGTAGCCCAGCGCGACGCTCGCTTCCGGCACGCTTGCGTAGCAATCGGCGAACACGATGCTCGCAAAGAAGAGCGGCAAAGCCAGCAGGGCCAAAGTGAGCGCGAGATTCAGCGTCGGTTGCGCCACCAGCGCCACGCTGTTCAGCTTGAATACCCAGTCCAATAATACCGAGGCAAATAGCCCGGCGAAGGCCCAGCGGGGCTTGGTGAACCAGCCGCGCATCACCGCTGTATTGGCCAGCAGAATCATCGCCAGCACGGCGCTGATGACGAACGTATTGACGATCCAAGTGGCTCCCGCAAGCAGCGCGGTTTTGGCCAGCACCTTGGTTTCGAGCAACATGAATCCCGCGCCCAGCAGGAACATCACTCCGTCGAATTTCGAGGATGCGATCTGGACCCCGCGCGAAACCGCGATGTAGCTGAAGCCGAGAATCAGCACCAGCATGTATCCGTAATTCAGCGGAAAGCCGCGCTCGCGCAAATAGAGAAACGGCCAATCGTCGGTAGTGGCCTCCACCGTTCCGTGGCCTGTCATGTTCTCGGCGTTCTGTGCCTGGACGTAAGGATGAGCCAGCAAAGTGTCGCGGTCGGCGCCCGGCCCGGCGAACATCACCAGGTTGTTGCTTCCCGAACCGAGCGAATGCACCACTACGGGCTTGGGACCGTTCGCCTTCCAGAGCGCGTTATAGACACGTTCCAACTGCCATTCCTTGTAGCAATAGAATGTCACCGCCAGAATGCCGCGGCTGTTCAAACGCTTCAAGGCTTCGGAAAAGCTTTCGACTGTGTACACGTAATTGTCAATGCGCACGCTGGACATGGACGAAAAGACCGCATGGCTGTCGAGCGCTCCAAACACGATCATGTCGTAACCGGAGTCGGTGGTCGCCGTTGGCGACGCGCCGCCTTGTTCCCGCAGGAAAGTGCGCGCATCGCCGTTAATAATGTGAACGCGGCCGGATTGGTAGGGATGCTCGGCGTGGTAGCGCTTGCCGATTTCGATGATGCCGGGGTCGATTTCGACGGCATCTACGTGCTGCACTTTATTGCGTAGCGCCGCCGCTACGTCATTGCCTCCGCCCGATCCCAAAACGGCGATGCGATCAAAGCGATCGCCAAATATCCGATAGGGAACGTTGTAGTAATCCAATAACTGCGTCTGCACCTCCGGCGGAAGCGTTCGCACGTACTCCGGGCTGAAGTTGTAGGCGCCCAGGATGCCATCGTGGTTTACTTCGACGGTGTAGCCGAGCGGATAGAGCTGGTTCCGATTGTCGAGGAGCGCCATTGGTTTCACGTCAATCCGGTAATAGGGCGACCAGACCGCCGACGATGGCGTGGTCAGCATGGGAAGCGCAATGGTCAGCAGCGCTGGGACCGCGAACCATCCCCAGATGTCCGGTGCGCTGCGGCGTGGCCACACTAAAAAGAAAGGCGCCATCGCGCAGGCGGCCAGCGCGAGCCAAATGGCAGGGCCCCATTGCATCCAGGACATCCAGGCGTACAACAGAATTCCCGCGAGACTGAACGCAACGTTGACGGTGTAGGCGGTGAGCGGCGGAAACTCCTCCAGACATTCTCCAAGCTTTTCGCAGACTGCGGCGAACAGCAGTGTGGTGAGGATGAAGATGCCCAGCACGCAGCCGGCGCCCTGGAACATCCGGACCAGATTGAACGAGAAGGTGCCGATAAGGTAGGTTTCGAAGGGATCGACGAAGGTGATGTGCGTGTAGCCGAGGGGATAGGCGAAGCAGATGACCGCCGAAACAATCAACAGCAGCAAAGGCGCGTACTTGAAGTAGCCTTTTCGCCGCTTGGCGATCAGGCATCCGATGCCGAAGCCCAGGAACGCGGCGAGCAGCGGAAAGTTCTTGAAGTAGGCGAAAATCCGCACCTCTGATGCGAGCCACCGAATGACGATAAGTTCTAGATAGACGGAGAGAAAGCTCACCAGAGCCAGCGGCAGGTAGGCACGCACGCGTTGGGGAATCATCTATCCGATTAATCGGCGCGCTGGGGAGCGGGCATTAGGACGGGCGTAAGTGGCTGAAATGGCACCTTGTGGGCCGGCACCTCGTGAGCTGGCACCTTGAGGGCTGGCGGATGATACGCTGGGAGGTTCACAGCTTATGAGAAAACTGAATCGACTTTCCTTGCTCTCGCTCATTATGTTCGCGGCTGCGGCGTTTCCCGCCTCGGCCCAGGACAAACAGGCCGGCGGCCAATCCGCCGTCGAACGCGGCCGATACATCGTCGAGAATGTCGCGATGTGCGAACTGTGTCACACGCCGCGCGATGCCAACGGCAACCCCGACAAGGGGCACTGGCTGGCGGGCGGTCCTACGCAGTTGAGAGCGGCATATCCAGCGCCCTATTGGACCCAGATCGAGCCTCGTATTGCAGGCCGTCCCCCGGGCACCGACGCCGATTTCATCAAGCTGCTGACCACCGGAATCTCGCGCACCGGAATGCCTCCCAATCCGCCCATGCCGCCATTTCGCATGACACGCGCGGATGCGGAGGCGGTGCTCGCTTACTTGAAGTCGCTGAAGTAAGGTCGTTGAAGTAAGATGGAGCAGCTCGCCCTGGCGTGGGGGCCGGTACGCAAGACGTTCACGGTCGCCGAATTGAACACGCGCATTCGCGGATTGCTGGGCGAAGAATTCGACGACGTTTGGGTGGCGGGCGAAATCTCGGGATCGAAAACCGCCACCAGCGGACATTGCTATTTCACGCTCAAAGATCATGACGCGCAATTGAAGTGCGTCTGCTTCCGCCAGAACCTGCGCTACCTGAAATTCAAGCCGCAGGACGGCATGGCGGTACTGGCGCGCGGCCACATCGATGTTTACGAAGCGCGCGGCGAATATCAGCTTCTGGTGGAAGCCATCGAGCCGCAGGGGCACGGCGCGCTACAGTTCGCCTTCGAGCAATTGAAGAAGAAGCTGGCGGCCGAAGGGCTGTTCGATGCGGCGCGCAAGCGGCCCATCCCCCGGCTTCCGCAACGCATCGGCATCGTTACTTCGCCTTCCGGCGCCGTGGTGCGCGACATCACGGAGATTCTTTCGCGCCGATTTCCCGGGCTGCATCTGCGTATTTATCCGGCGCTGGTACAGGGTGACGGATCGGTGGAAGCGGTCTGTCGCGCCATCGAATACTTCAGCGATTCCGGATGGCCCCAGGTGGTGATCGTGGCTCGTGGCGGTGGGTCGCTCGAAGACCTCTGGACCTTTAACGAAGAATCCGTGGCGCGCGCCATCGCGGCGAGCAATGTGCCCATTATTTCAGCCGTCGGGCATGAGACCGATTTCACTATCGCCGATTTCGTCGCCGACCTTCGCGCCGCCACCCCGTCGGCTGCGGCCGAACTGGCCATCTGCCCGCGCGAACAAATTTTCGATCAACTCGCCGTGTTCGATCACAAGCTGTTGCAAGCCACGCGCTACCGGCTGGCAATGGCTTCCCGCGCCTTGCATGAACGGGGAGTGGAGCGGGCGTCCGCCGTCCTCAATCGCAATGTGGGGCGCCTCCAGCAGCGGGTGGATGAGCTGGATTACCGGATGCGTGGACGCGCCCAGACCGTCGTTTCGGCCCGGGGCAAGCGCTTGGAAGACCTAACCGCCAGGCTTCGCAGCTTAGACCTGCGTTTGCGGATCGCCCGTGCCCGGCAGAGACTGGAGGCAGCCAACACTGCCGCTGCACAATTGACACATTTACGTCTCACACGGGCACATGGAAGGCTTAATCCGCTGATCGCTCATCTCACGCAACTCAGCCCGCTCAAGATCCTGGAGCGCGGCTATGCCATTGTCACCAATGAGGATGGCGCGATCGTGAAACAACCCGCCGACGCTCCGGTTGACACTAAAGTTGACATTCGTTTGGCCGATGGGAGAATGGCAGCCCGCGTGCTCGTCGATGAGTAGAAAGGGAGCGGTTATGTTAGATTCAAGGCGTCTCGACCCACCCCAAGGGCATGAATCGTCGTCTCTGGACGCGGGCACGAGTGCATTTTTACACCAGGCCGAAGTCCACGTCAAAGGCGCCGAAACGCTCGAAAGTCTGCTGCGGCGCTTCAAGCGCAATGTTGAGCAAGAGGCGATCGAGAGGATGCGCAACCGGACGTAAGGAAGGTTCTTGCATTTTCTGTGCGAATTCCCGGTCCTGGGGCGCACTGAATCTGCATGAAAAGACTTCTCTTCCTGCTCACGCTGCTGGGCAGTTCGGTCCACCTGTCCGCCGGACCCCCGCTCACGAAATCGCACAGCGAGGGCAAGTTTAGCGATGCCGAGATCGAAGCCACCATTAAGGCAAAACTGGCCAAGTCCAAGATTGGTAAGGACGGCTTTCAGATCCACGTGAAGGATCGCGTGGCCACTTGGATCGGCACCACAACGGTGATGCAGCACAAAGGGGCCGCGACACGGATGGCGAAAGCCGCGGGCGCTATCCACGTGCTGAACAACATCAAGGTTTCTGGCGACGCGGGCCTGCCGGTGGGACGGAATCTTGCCGGGCAGCCGCGCCACGTGCAGGTGAAACCCGGCGCCCCCGAGGACGGTCCGTAGCCGGCAAAACGCCGGGACAGACCGTCGCAGGCAGGGTGACAGAGTGACCCGTGATAAACTGAGTGCTTCCAGCTTTCGGAAGCATTTAAATGAAGATCCTCACGATTCCCTTTTTACTCTCTGCAATGTTATACGGCCAAGCCCAAGCGCCGGCGCCAGCGCCGGTACAAGTGTCTCCCGGCACTCCCGCCGTCAAGGCCCCCAGCGACGTGGTGCCTGTTCCAGGAGCGTCCACACCCCCGCCGCCCGTGTCGCCCGACACCGTTGTCGCGGAAGTGAACGGGAAGAAATACACTGCCGCCGAGATCGACAAGATGATCGCGGCGCTACCTCCGCAATACCAACAGGCTGCGCATGCGCAACCCCAAATCCTCAGCCAGGTTTTTCTGATGCAGCGATTGGCTGAGGACGCGCTAAAAGCCGGACTGGATCAAAAAGCCCCCTACAAGGATCAGTTGGAATTGCAGCGGATGCAGGTGCTTTCCACGGCCGAGTTGTCGGACGTAAACAACACCATGCAGATCACCGAGCCTGAGGAACAGAAGTACTACAAGGATAATCCGGACAAATTCAAGGAAGTGAAAGTTCGGGTCATCTACGTTGCGTTCAATCCAACGCCCAGCAAGACCGCACCAACGGATGATAAGAAGATCGTCACGGAAGCGGAGGCCAAAGCAAAGATCGAAGATCTGGCGAAGCAGATCCAGGGCGGAGCCGATTTTGGCAAGCTGGCGCGCGATCTCTCCGACGATAAGGCCTCGGCGGCGAAAGACGGCGACTTCGGGGTGGTGAAGCAGGACAGCTCCTATCCGCCCGCGATCAAGACTGCGGTCTTCGCCCTGAAGCAAGGAGAACTTAGCACGCCCATCCGGCAGCCGAACGGTTTTTACCTGATTCGTGCCGACGAGATCAACCAGCAGCCCTTCAACGAAGCTCTCATGGCCATCATCCAAGCGGTGAAGCAGGGGAAATATCAAGAGTGGCTCAAGGGCATGCAGGCCCAATACAACGTGAAAATTGAAAATCCGGCCTATTTTGCTCCGCGGGCGCCCGCGCAATTGCAGCAAGTCCATTAAGGCCGTCGAAAGGCGGCTGGGGACGCTCGAAGGTCGAAGTGTCGGCCTTCGTTTCTTGCCCGCGCTGACTGCCGGGCAGCGCCAATTGTATTCCAATCGTCCGCAGGGCCAACCGGTCCACGCGGGATCGTTTATTCGAAAGCGCCAGATCGTGCTGGACCAGGAACTGGAGCGCCAACCAAGGGAGCTGGCCCGCATCCTGGTGCACGAGCTATTTCACTTCGCCTGGGTCAGGCTTGGAAATCCTTCGCGGCGCTCCTATGACGCTCTGGTGCGCGAAGAGTGGAAGCAACGCGCGCGGGGAGAGCTAGGCTGGTCCGCCGAATCGCGGAAGCTCGCGCTTTTCGAACGCTCGCTGGGCGCAGCCGGGTCGCCGGCCTGGCGCGACTACCTTTGCGAGAGCTTTTGCGACACGGCCGCCTGGATGTATTCAGGGGTCCGCCGGCATCCCGAGTACACGCTGGCAGCGCGGCACCGCAAGCGGCGGGCAGAGTGGTTTCTGGCTGTGTTTCAGGCTGGGGTGATCCCGATATAATGTGAGAGGAGATACCTGTGTCGAAAACTGCTTTGGTGGTCGGCGTTGGTTCGGCGCTAGCTTGCGCGCTCTTATGGACCGGATGTTCGGATTTCGGAGTAAAACCCGTCGCCAAAGCCAAAGAAGTGCAGAAGCCCGCGGCTGCGTTCAGTCTGAATGGCGCGGTCGGACAACCCATGCCGGGGTTCAGCTTGAAGGACGCGAACGGCCAGATGGTTCGTCCGGCGGACTACAAGGGTAAGGTGGTGCTGCTGGACTTCTGGGCCACCTGGTGCGGACCGTGCAAAATCGAGATTCCGTGGTTTATCGATATGGAACGGCAGTTCAAAGATCAAGGCTTCGCCGTGCTGGGCGTTTCCATGGATGAAGACGGCTGGAGCGCCATCAAGCCCTACGTCCAGAATATGAAGATGAACTATCGCATCCTGCTTGGCAATGACGACGTCAGCACTGCGTACGGCGGGCTGGACTCGCTGCCAACTACCCTGCTGATCGACCGCCAGGGGAAGATCGCCTCGGTTCATGTCGGGGTGACTATGGGGAAAGAGGAATTCAAGAATGCCATCGTTCAATTGCTCAACGCGCCTCACGACCGCGCTTCTGCTGTCGATTCTGGCAGCGCCCTGGCCCTGCTTACACGCCCAAGCGCCCGGTAACGCGGTCCTCAACATAGCGCCTTCCACGCGGCTTACCATCCAGCGCGGCGGCAGCGCCGATTTTTCGGTGAAAGCCGAACTGCAGCCGGGCTTCCACGTCAACAGCAATATGCCGGGCGACGATTATTTGATTCCCATTAAACTCACCTGGAACAAAGATCCGCTGGAAGCCGAGCAAGTGACCTATCCCAAGCCGCAAATGGAGAAGCTCTCGTTCTCGCCCAAACCGATTTCCGTTTACACCGGGAGTTTTGAAATCGGGACGCGCTTCAAAGCTCCTGAAAGCGCCATGCCGGGCATGGCCTTTATGAACGGCAAGCTCCGCTACCAGGCCTGCAACAACAAGGAATGCCTGCCACCGCGCACCGTGGATGTGCGGGTGACGCTGGATATCCAATAGCGCTGCGAAAAGTAGGTCCCTCGCGGCACTAAGAAGGCGTGGGAACGCTCCCTCACGGTCGCGGCTCGGTAATTTGGTTCGGAGCGCTGCTGGCGCTGTTTCTGTTACTCATCACACGCAACGTCTCGCCGGAGCCCTTTGTCTACGACGAGGCTGATTACATGTACGCCGCTTCGCTGGGCTTCGCCGCCAACTGGAGCGATACGCCATCCATCGCGATTTCCGATTTCATACGAGGCGGGATCAATGGAGATGGCCGCTCAGCGCTTTCACGCCGCATCCGGAGCGGCAACGACGTTCTGTTCTATCGCCACTTTCATGGGCCGCTGTTTCATTACCTCCTCATTCCGGTATCGCGCCTCGGCTGGAGTGAGCGCGCAGTCCGGACCGCGCTGCTCGCGATCCCGTGCGCCAGCCTGGCGGTGGTCTATTTCGGCAGTCAATCGTGGATGGCCGCGCTTCTGTTCCTATGCAGCTATTCGGTGGTGTGGTCTACCGAACTGGCGCCTCATCAATTGTTCGCGCTGTGTTCGCTCGCGAGTTTGATTCTTCTTTTGAAGGCTGTCGCTACCGGCCGGCATCTCTATTGGTACGGCTCGGTGGTGGCGGCCGGCCTGGCATTCTGCACGCTCGAAATCGCGTTCGTGCTGCTGCTCACTCTCGCCATCTGCTGCTTCGTCGAACGGCGCCGTTGGCGTGCCGATGGCTGGCTCATTGCGAAATCGATTGCGCTGTTTCTCGCGACTACTCTCATCGTTTGGCCAGCCGCGCTGCTCCGGCTGTCATTCGTAAAGGCCTATGCAGTACTGGCCTACCTTGCCCTGTCGCGCGCATCCCCGTGGGGCAACGCAAACTTCATGGAAACGTGGCGAGACCGCATCTTGAATTCCCCGCTGGAGTGGTTGCTGATCCTGATTGGGGTGGCGCTGTGGATTCTAAATCGCAGCCGGCGAAATCGCAGCGAAATCTATCCCCTGGGCATCTTCGCCGCCCTCATGCTGGTGGCGACGCTCGGTGTTCTTACGGTTGCGCCGCGATATTCGCTAGCGTTCGTGCCCGTATTGGACCAGCTTGCTGGCCTCGCGCTGGTACCTTTCCTCGGTCCTTTGCGGAGGCCAGCCAGCTTCGCCGTCGTAGCGCTGGCTGTTGCGGGACTTTATGGCTTCACCTGGTATCAGGTGCTCCACCGGCCCCACAATCCAAATCCCCGTTCGGCGGCGGTTCTGACATATATACACCAAAATGGATTGGAGAACAAGGCGGTATTTGCGCCCCAGGCCGACCTTCCGACGCTGCACTACTACTTCCCTGGCATGCGGCTGCACGGCTATTTCGGGCCAACGCCTGAGGCGCCGGATGGCGCGGGCTTCGCGGCGGACGCCACTATCGCGGTAACAATACCTTGATGCCTTCCCGCCCTGCGACGATCACTTCGGAGGCCATCCCTAGAAACAGCCCGTGCTCTACCAGGCCCACGATGCTATTCAATTCGCCTTCCAGCCTGGCCGGAGAAGCGATTGGCCCAAACGCGCAGTCGACGATGTAGTGGCCGCCATCGGAGACAAAGGGTTTTCCATCGGGGCCCGGCCGCAACACTACCTTCGCGCCCAGGGCTTCCAATTTTCGCGCCGCCGAGCGCCAGCCGAACGGAACCAGCTCCACGGGCAGGGCGAAATGCGAACCCAGCCGCTCCACCAGCTTGCTCTCATCGACGATAATGACCAGCCGCTTGCTAGCGCTCGCTACAATTTTTTCGCGCAGCAGCGCGCCGCCGCGGCCTTTGATCA
>Ga0206991_10044_pt1 | contig 34423 bp, 28 predicted proteins | sample Alteio_BWMinCont_9_FD_153286 | JGI IMG/M metagenome (GOLD analysis project Ga0206991, IMG submission 153286) | Enriched cells from forest soil in Barre Woods Harvard Forest LTER site, Petersham, Massachusetts, United States -... | ecosystem: Environmental > Terrestrial > Soil > Temperate forest >...
AGTCATGGAAACGCCGCCCGTGAAAGTCAGCGAGGGAATGGATGCGCATTCCCACATGCTGCCGATCAAGCTGGCCTTCTCACTCAACAGCCTGAAGCCAGGCGAATACAACTGCCAGGTAACGGTGCTCGATCCAGTGGGCAATCACGCCGCCTTCTGGCAAGCCCCTGTCATGATGATCCCCTAGGTAGTGTGGGCTTCAGCCCGGCTCGGGAGATTGTTCGAGGTGGGGCAGGCGGTTCCGCCCAATGCCACTTAGTTTCTCAAGGCGTTCGGCAAGCTCTTCATTCAATACAGATTATCTTGCTGCGATCTACATGCGTGGCGTGCCCGTGATTCAGATCCCCACGACGCTGCTGGCGCAGGTGGATGCGGCGGTTGGCGGCAAGACCGGCGGCAATCTGGTGGCGGGGAAGAACCTGATCGGCTCCTTCCATCAGCCGCTCGCGGTGCTGGTGGATTCCGATGTTCTTGGCACTTTGCCCGAGCGGGAATACCGCGCGGGATTGTATGAAGTCATCAAGCATGGCGTGATTGCGTCGGCACCGCTGTTTCTGCGGATGGAGCGGGAGCGCGATGCGGTGTTTGCCCAGGATGCGGAAATTGTTGAGCACATGGTGGCGGAGTCGGTGCGGATCAAGGCGGACGTGGTGTCGGCGGATGAGCGCGAATCGGGGCTGCGGCGCATTCTGAATTTCGGGCATACGTTTGGGCACGCGCTGGAGGCGGAGACGAAGTACACGCGGTTCCTGCATGGAGAAGCGGTTTCGTGGGGCATGCGTGCGGCTACGCATCTGGCGCTGGCGCTGGGAATGCTGCCGGAAGATGAAGCGAAGCGGATTTTTTCTGTACTGACGGCGTACGGGCCGATCCCCACTGTGGCCGCGATTGGCGCGGGAGCATTGCAGGCGAGGCTGCTGAAGGATAAGAAGACGGTGCAGAGCCGGATTCATTTCGTGTTGCCGGTGCGCATCGGTGAAGTTGTGGTGCGGGCCGACGTGACGGAGGATGCTGTGCGCGGTGCGATCGAAACGGCGCTGGCGGAGTGCCTGTGAGCGTGACCTTAAAAAGCGCCGGGACCACGCCGGAGGGTGCGCAGTCTGAACAGGAAGCCTCGCGCTGGGTGCGCGGCATGTTCGGCAGAGTGGCGCATCGCTACGATCTGGCGAATCATCTGCTGTCGGCGAACATTGATAAATCCTGGAGATCGCACACGGTCGCAAAGGTTCGCGATATTCTGCGGCGGCCTGACGCGCGGGTGATGGATCTGGCTTGCGGGACCGGCGATCTTCTTGTTGCGCTGGAACGCGATGCGCGGCGCGGGCTGGTGGGGAGCGACTTTTGTCATCCCATGCTGGCGGGGGCGAAGAGTAAGCTGGCGCGGCTGGGGTTGAAATCGACGCTGGTGGAATCCGATGCGCTGGCTTTGCCGTTGCCGGATGCGAGCCTGGATCTGATCACGATTGCGTTTGGATTTCGCAATCTGGCGAATTACCGGGCCGGGCTGGTTGAAATGCGGCGGGTGCTTCGGCCGGGCGGGGCACTGGCGATTCTGGAATTCACGCAGCCTCCGAACCAGGCGTTTGCCGCGGTTTATAACTGGTACTCGCGGCGGGTGCTGCCGATTCTGGGTGGGGCGATTTCGGGTGCTCCGGAAGCTTATAAATATTTGCCGGAATCAGTGCGGAAATTCCCGGAGGCGCCGGAGCTGGCGGCCATGATGGGCGAGTGCGGATATGGTCCTGTGGAGTGGGAATACCTGACGTTTGGGATTGTGGCGCTGCATATCGGGCGAGTTGCAAAATAAAGCCCTGTCTCGTATAGACTACGCGTTATAGACTATACGACGAGGGAAAACATCATGAAAATTCTGATTTCTTTTATCGCGTGCGCCGCAATGGCATTTGCGCAGGCAGCACCGCCGGCCGGAGCCAGCGGGGCGGGACGCGGCGGTCCACGGCTGCAATTCTGGGTCACGTCGACAGGGTTTCCTGATGGAGGAATGATCCCGATGCACCATGCCGGGCGCGGCGATAATAAGTCGCCCGCTTTCGAGTTTCACTGGAATCTGGGTACGAATCCGGGAGCGGCCCCTGACGCTTTGAAGACTTATGCGGTGATCCTGCACGATGTGGAAAATTCGACCGCCAAAGGTACCGTCGATACGCTGCACTGGTCGGCTTTCAATATTCCGGGAACGGCAACAGGTTTGGCAGAAGGGCTTGGCGCGGGCGATTTGCCGGATGGAACACGGAACGGCCCCGGCATCAATAACCGCGGCGGAAATCCAGGTTCGTATTTCGGACCGGGAGCGCCGGCGGGACCGATCCATCACTACATCTTTGAGTTCTATGCTCTGGATACCAGGCTGGATCTTCCGGCCACGGCGACGCGCGACGAACTAATGAAAGCGATGGAAGGCCATGTGGTTGGCAAAGCCGCTTACACCGGCCGGTTCCCAGCGCCCCAGTGATCGCGGAGTAGTTACAGTTCCAGATTCTTCCGCGCCCATTCCAGGCTTTCGCGGTTGTTATCGTCTTCCAGCTTCAGGGCGGCTTCGGGGCTGAGTCCTGCCGTATGCGGCACCGGTTTCTTCGGACCCTTCCGCGCCAGGTCCAGTGTTTTCGCCAGATCGTGGCCCGGCAGGGGACTGCGCGGATCGTCGAATGTGGCCCAGTATTTCGGCGTGTAAACGGGAATCTTCAGCGGCTCGCGCGTGATCATTTCAAGATCGAACATCATGTTCGGATCCTTGCCGCGCAGCGTTTTCATCATGCCCTTCAGATCGAGCAGGCCATCGCCGAGCAGAACTTCGGAAAGCAGGAAACCGTCTTCGTAAAGTTCCACCGCCATGTCTTTGATGTGCGCGGAGAAGATGCATGGAAGCAGGTTGTTCATCGTTTCGGTGGGATGCTCGCAGAGCGAAATGTTGTTGCCGAAATCGAAATGAACGCCAACCCAGGGGCTGCCGAGCTGCTTCATCCACGCTGCCTGTTCGAGGGAGCGCCAGCCTTTGTGATTTTCCAGCGCCAGCCGGACTTTGTATTTTGCGAGCGTCGGCTCGGCGCGTGCGACTGTAGCCTTGATGGATTCGAAGTTGGCCCAGAATGTCGGGAAGTCATTGAACTGCTCATAGCGGCGCTGGGTGAGCGCGGCGTGCAGTCCGTACGCTCCTGCTTCGGCGGCGGCTTTGACGTTGGCGTCGAAAGCGGGAATGGCGGCGTCGTTCTGCGGCAGCGGAATATCGAAGATCGCCCGCATGTTCCAGGTTTCGAGCTTGTTGCGGAAGCGCCGCGCGGCTTCGGGGTCGGCAGGAGGCAAGCGGGATTCGAGTCCGCCGTAGCCGTTTTCGTGCGCCCAATCGATCATCTCCACCTTCGCTGCCGCATTGGCGCGGGAACGCTGGCCGAAGCCTGCCGGGGCTACGCCCAGGCCGAGTTTTCCTCTGGGATTTGGAACCACATCCGCGGCGAATGAGCTCACGGGCAGCATGGCCGCCGCTGCCGCCGCTGACGCCAATAATTCCCGCCGGGTGAACGCGCTGTTCGACATTTGAAACCTCTTTCGAGGCGAGTATATAACAATTCCGCAGTTGCGTCGAGGCCGTTATCGTCGATTTGCGAACTCTATTTCCTTTCTTTTCAGGTGCTTGAAATTTTTCGGGCCTTTTTGCCCCGCGCCGGAGGAGTAGGCTGCGGGTGGAGAAGAGTTCAAGAATGCCTTTACCTTTAGAAATTGATTTCCTGGAGTCGCACGATGAAGCCAGCATCGTCGGCGAACTTCAGCGGATTGCGACGAAGCTGGGCAAGCGTACGGTCACCACGAAAGAGATCGACAAGCACGGGTTGCTGAGTTCACGCACCGTGATGCAGAAGTTCGGGACGATGCGAAAGGCTCATGAGGCCGCCGGGCTGGTGGCGTCGCGCTACACCAAGGCTACCGATGAGGAGTTGTTCAAAGTGATCGAGGATTTGTGGAACCGCACACTCCAGGATTCGGGCCGCCGTCCGCGCGAGAGCGAAGTTCGCAAATATGGGTGCCCGGTTTCGGCCCGCACGATCCAGGTACGATTCGGGAGCTGGAAGAAAGCGCTGGCGGCGACGGCAAGGGCGCGCGCCAGGGCCGGAGACGCCCGTCAGGCGGAGCCGGTGGAAGTGGTGAAGCCGCGCCAATCGCTTTCGGTGCGCAAGCGGTTCATCGTGCTGAAGCGCGATCGGTACCGTTGCCGCATCTGCCGGAAATCGGGCGTGGAACTGGAAGTGGACCACGTGATTCCGGTGAGCCGGGGCGGGCCCGACAGACTCGACAATCTGCAGACGCTTTGCAAAGAGTGCAACCGCAGCAAGAGGGACAAGTTGATGTAGGGCTTTTTGTGCTCCAATTGAAAAATGTCGACACCAGCCCGTTCCTACATCATGGGACATACCGACCATGAGCGGCGCAGACTTTCGCTGCAGGCGCGGTTCCTGAATCCGCTGACCGAAGGGTTATTCCATCGCGCCGGAATTCAGCCTGGAATGCGTGTGCTGGATCTGGGCTGCGGCATAGGGGAGGTGTCGATCATTGCGGGGCGTATTGTGGGTGCGGGCGGGCAGGTCACGGGAATCGATATCGATCCGGCGGCGCTGGAAACCGCGCGCGCCAGTGCCTGTGCGGCTGGCTTACAGAATGTTGTTTTTGACAATGCGAACGTCGCGGATTATGAACCGGACGCGCCATTCGATGCGGTTACGGCGCGTCTGATTCTCGTCCACACGTCCGATCCCCTGGCTGTTGTGCGCCGCGCGGTTTCCCTTTTGCGTCCGGGCGGAATCATTGCTCTTCAGGAGTGTGACTTTACCCGATGGATTCCCGCCAGCCCCCGCAGACCTCTGTGGGACCGGGTGATTCAGGTCATCTTCGCGATGTTGACCAGGGCGACCCCGCACGCCAATGTCGGATCGCAACTGTATCGGATCCTGCTGGAAGCCGGCGCCTGCGCGCCGCAGAGCCGCGGGGAATGCGCCACAGATGGCGATCCGGACAGTCTCCTGTATGACTGGGTTGCCGAGACGATGCGCTCGCTGCTGCCGGGAATAATCGCAGCCGGATTGATGGCCGAGGGTGAGGTCGATGTCGATCTGCTGGCCGGGCAGATGCGCGAGGAGGCGGCGCGTATTGGCGGATCCGCCGTCGCCCCGCTGCTCATGAGCGTGTTTGCCCGGAAGGAAATCCGGCAGGCATCCTGAGACGGCGAGAGAGGTTACTCAGGGGGGCCGATGCATCGATCCGGGCTACTTTTGTGCTTTCCGCCTATTACTTTAGTACCAAATATCAGGAAGTGCTGGCATGTTGTCGATGTGCTTGAATATACTGGACAAGAAGACTGTAAATCACGGAGGGATAGTACAACTATGACATCGGTCGAAAGAGCGGGAAAGTTTATTCAGGCACGCGGACGGGCGATTGCACTGACTATTGTGCCTCTGGCAACTTTGACATTGGCGGCTACGCAACACGCCAAAGCGGACCCGTTGACGTTCAACAACGATGGCACCTGCCAGGTCACGGTTTCCGGCTTCGCCGGAGCCCATACCTGTTCCGACACGATCATTGACGGACTTCAGAACGGGGCAACGGACTCGATCAAGGTTCAGGGTTCCGGCACTGTGCTCCATCAGAACACCCAGGAGCTGGAAGGTTTTAGTACAATAGCTAATTCAATTACTTTTGAAGCGTCCGGCACCGCCAGCGGCACGGATTTTCAGCCGCTGCCTTTCAATTGGGATTTTTTGATTTCCGACTCCCGTAGCTCAGTGACGACCGTTTCCTACACCCTGACTTATAGTTTCAACAATGGTGGGGTAGCCACAACGGAATCCGGGCCCATCGCACTGACTGCCTGCGGCGACATCAGCGGGTGCGGGACGGTCACCGGCAACGACTCACTCAACTTCAACGGAACGTCGGTGACAAACTACGATATTAAGCTGATTGTGACCGCAAATCTGAGTGGTAATGACAGCCTGACTGTTACTATTCCGTCGAACTCCATTGACGTCAACCTGCAGTCGGGCGCTCCCGAGCCTACGACCTGGGCTCTCGGCGGAACGGGTCTGCTGGCTTTGATGCTGTCGCGTTTTCGCCGCCGTAAAGTCTGATTTCATTCCCTCCGGCATGATTCGGTAGCCTCGAATCCGGCGTGAGCGGTGGTTCTGCGCCCATGAGCCGGATGTCGTTCTCAACCGCGGCAATCTGGAGATCGATGTGTTGCAGAGCCAACGCCAGTGCTGAACTGCTGCTATTGGCGCGTGTCCCGAGTCTGACCACAGCATCACGGTGAGCCACGCTTCTGGCGTATTCCGCACGCAGTTTGCGCAACCGCGCGCGGCGGCGGAGGTAAGAACGAATCGAGCGGAACATCCTGGGACTTATGGCTGATTGTAGTCCAGCCGAAGGTTGGGTGGCATTGCGGGCGAAACGCGATACAATCCGGAACTGAATGAAACACCGAATTCTCGCTATTGGACTCCTGTGCGTACCCACGCTGTTTTCGCAGATCAATTCTTCGCAAATCAATCCGGTCCAGGAACTGATCGAAGCCGCGCGCGCCGATTCGCCGAAGCTCGCCGAACTGCTGGCCCGTAAGGATTCCTTCGGCTATCGGATTCCCGAAATGACAGGACGCGATGGCGTCGCCGTCTGGGGCCAGGAGTTTCTGTTCGCCGTCGAGAGTCCCAATGACGCGACGGTCGTCATCGATGGAGAACCCGCTGTTCCCATGAAGCGCGTGGCCGGAACGAACTACTGGTACCTGCTGAAGATGATGCGGCTCGGCACCACGCACCAATATCACTATTTCGCGAGCGGCCGCGAGATCGGCGGCTATCAGGTGGCGGGCTACAACCCCGATTCGTATCCCGAGCCTGGCGTGCCGCACGGCAAACTGAGCGAGAGAAAAACGCTGGTGAGTAAGGTCTATCCGGGGATGTCGTCGAACTACTGGGTCTATGTGAATCCCGGCGCGGACCTGGTGAACGGCGCGCCGCTGATGGTCTGGCAGGATGGCGAAACGATTGTCGGCGATCAGGACTGGATGCGCCTGCGGCTACAGACGGTTTCGGACAATCTGGTCGCGCAGAAGAAAATTCCGCCCATGGTGCACGTGCTGATCCAGCCGGGCACGGGCGGCGAAGAATCCCGCATGATGCGCAGTATCGAATACGATACTGTCTCTGAGCGCTACGGCAAATATCTGATCGACGAAGTTCTGGCCGACGTGCAGCAGACTTATAAGATCCGTTCCGACGCCTATTCGCGCGCGATTGCCGGCGCGTCATCCGGTGCCATCTGTGCGATGAACGTGGCCTGGTACTATCCGCAACAATTCAGCCGCGTGCTTTCGCACATCGGCAGCTATACGGCCATCCAGTGGCATCCCGAAACTCATCAGGATGGCGGCTACATCGTGGCGCAGAAGGTACGCCGCGATCCGAAAAAGAATATCCGGGTCTGGATGTCAGACGGCGCCGACGATATGGAGAATAATACCGGCAGCTGGCCGCTGAACAATATTCAGCTGGCGAACAGCCTCAAGCTGAAGGGCTACGATTTCCATTTCCGGTTTGGCGTCAGCATGCACGCGATTGCGCAGGGCGCGCTGGATCTGCCGGAATCTCTGACCTGGCTTTGGCGCGATTACGATCCCGCGAAGAAAGAGCAGACGTTTCAGATGGAAGAGAGCGAGAAGGCGAAGCCGATGTTCCGGGTGAGCGTCACGAATCGCGAAGCCTGGTAAGCTGCCAGGCAACATTTTCCTGCTTTAGAACAGCTCTCCGTAGTACATTGGAGCGATCCCTCCATGGACCTGCAACCAGGCACTCATCTCGGCCCTTACGAGATCCTTTCACGCCTGGGTACTGGCGGGATGGGGGAAGTCTGGAAGGCACGCGACACGCGGCTGGAGCGGACGGTCGCGATCAAAGTCTCCAAAGAGAAGTTCTCCGAGCGTTTCAACCGCGAAGCCCGCTCCGTTGCGGCATTGAACCACCAGAATATCTGCCAGATCTACGACGTCGGTCCCGACCATCTGGTGATGGAATACGTCGAGGGCTCGCCGATTACGCCGGTCGATTCCCCGCGCAAACTGCTGGATATCGCGGTCCAGATGAGTGAGGGCCTTGCCGCCGCTCACGCCGCCGGTATCGTGCACCGGGATCTGAAGCCGGACAATATTCTGATCACTCGCGACGGCCGGATCAAGATTCTCGATTTCGGTCTGGCGAAGGCGGCACATGAAGAGATTGCCCCTGAGGAGGCCACCCGTACCATCGACCGGGCGGCATTGACAGATCCGGGCACTACCGTCGGCACGATCGCGTACATGAGTCCGGAACAGGCGCGCGGGCAGACGAATCTCACGGCGCAGTCCGATCAGTTTTCCTTTGGTCTGGTGCTCTACGAACTGGCGGGCGGGAAGCGGGCATTCCAGCGCGGCAGCGCGGTCGAGACCATGACCGCCATTATTCGCGAAGATCCCGAACCGCTGCCGGGCACTGTTCCCGCGCCACTGCGCTGGATCGTTGAACGATTGCTCGCGAAGGAGCCGGCCGAGCGCTACGATTCTACCCGCGATCTCTATCGCGAGCTTCGCCAGGTACGGGACCGCCTTTCGGAATCGGTTTCAGCCAGCGCGATTCCAACTGTCAACGGAAAACCCCGAAGCACGCCGCGCCCCATAGCGAAGTTGCTGGCCGCGGGCGTAGCTGGCGCAGTCCTGGCGGGCATCGCGGTGTGGGCGCTCCGCCCCGCGACCAGCACTGGCCGATACAAATTCACTCCGATGGAAGTTTCAGGGCCCGATACGACGGCCGCGGTCTGGTCACCCGACGGCAAGGCGTTCGCTTATGCCGCCGGAGTACCGAACCAGCGGCGGATTTTTCTACGCTATCGGAACTCTTCCACGGCAACGCCTCTGACCACCCCAGGCAGGGGGCAACCGTATGGCTGGTCCTCCGACAGTAAACGAGTCTTCGGAATCGGTCCGAGTACCCCAGGGGGAGTCAATGAATTATTTTCGGTGCCCGTGTTTGGCGGCGAACCGGAGACGATCATGCCCGTGGGCCCATTCCGCGCGGCGACCACCGCGCCCGATGGAAAGGGATTCGCGATCCTGCGATTAGCGGAGGATGGCAAGAATGCACTGTTTACAGCAGCGGCGCCCGGCTTCCCGCTGAAGCGGTATGCGCCCGCGCCGTTTGAATCCGCCGACGTTTTCAACTCTCCGATTCTCCGGTTTTCGCCCGACGGCCGATGGCTGACGCTGTTGCTTGACGTGCCTGGGGAGAAACAGGCATGGAGACTCCCGTTTCCTGCCGGAAAGGGTGCTCCGGAACAGTTTCTCAAAACCCTGCGCGCCTACGGTGGAACGCCGCAGATTTCCTGGTTTCCGGGCGGGCGCACGGGGGTGCTGGCGTGGACGGCGGGCGAGGGCGAGGGCGATCATCTCTGGATCGCGGGGCTTCGTTCCGGAATGCGGCGCCCGATCACTTCAGGACCCGCTTCGTCGGCGGAAAGCCTGCCCTCCATTTCACCTGATGGCAAGACGCTACTTTTCATCCAGACGCGGGCCGATTATATGATCCTTTCGGCATCTCTGACCGACGCTTCCGTGGAGCGACTCATCTCTTCGAGCCTGCCCCTCGGCATGCCGGATCAGGCAACGCGCCAGGAAAAGCTCGTTTACGAGAGCGATCGGGGCGGATCGCCCGCCATCTGGATGCGCGCCGAAGGCTGGACCGCCCTGTGGTCGGCGAAGCCGCCTTTCCCGCTGGCACTACCAGGTTTTTCCTGGCGCCGGCGTTATCGCCGGGCGCGGATCGTGTGGTGTATCAAAGGGTCGGTGAGGATCTGAGACTGGTCGATTGGATCTCTTCCGTGTCCGGGGGGCCGCCCGTCCGGCTTACTAATGCAACAGGCGTTACGGAGAGCGGCGGTTCGTGGTCCCCGGACGGGAGCCGATTCGCATATATGCAACTCCACAACGGGCTCATTTCGCTGATGGTTGTGAAAACCAGCGGTGAAGCTACGCCTGTCCTGTTGCGCGAAGAACCTGCCGCCCCCGCGAATCCCACGCGTATACCGGAATGGTCTCCGGATGGCCGATGGATCGCTATTTTCGGCCGCCCGTCTGACGGCCCTGCCCGGGGCACATGGACCCTGATCTCTCCGGACGGAAAAACAGTGCGCAGTCTTGAGCAGGTGAACGGCGGCGAACCGGCGGTCCTCTCGCTGACGTTTTCGGGCGACTCGCAACGTCTCTACGGCATCCGCGCCGAACCGGATCACAATTACCTTTTCTCAATCGACGTGAACAGCCTGCAGGAGAAAATCATCGGCGATGTTGGCAGGGACTTCACGCCAAGGACCTATCTCAGCCCCGGCGTTCGGCTGAGCCTGTCCTCCGATGGCGCCCACGTTCTCTTCCCATCGTTCCGAAACAGCAGCAGCCTCTGGATGCTGGAGGGTTTCGATCCGCCCGGCTGGGGTATGGAACTTCGCGAAATGCTGCCCTGGTAGGCTCCCAACAGAACTCAATCAATTCTCTGTCGGGGCCTTATCCATCTTGTCGACGAACAGCTTTTCCGCCGGCGCGGTGGTTTTCTCCAGATGCAGACCCTGCTTCTCCAGAGCGTTACTCAAAGACGAAAGTGTCAGTGCTGGATTCCCGGGATAACTATCCCAGGCCACGCGCCATTGGCCTTCGAGTCCGGTCTGGTCCACGACCGGAACCAGACTTCCTGCGCCCGATATATTGGGTCCCCCTGTCGAAAGCTCCTCTGTCAGGGTCTTGACCAGTTGCGGCATCGTGATCCGGAAGAATTCGCGGTGCGACTCAAGAGACTCACCCCTCGATATCGACGACACCGCTGGCCCGTTCGCGGAGTTTGCCAGCATCGTGATCCGTATGGTGCGGTCGCCATCTTCCTGTACTTTCGTACACATCTGATAGCTGGGGTCTTTTCAGCTGGAATGGGGTGCCACCCATCGCAGGCTTCCGGATTGATACTGCTCGGCTCTTTCAGTTTCGGGCCGTTTTTCCCAGTCACCAGAGCGTATCCCGCCTGTTCGACGGTCGCCCGATGTACCACCAGATGAAATCTCTCATCGAGCAGCGCGCGCAGCATATCGGGAATCTGATCCCGGGTGGAACCCTCCGGTATTTCGGCATGAATCGCAAATCGGTCCTGATCCTGATTGATCCAGTCGGGCGCGACGAGCAGCCGGGCGTCAATTCGATACGCATTGCTGATCAACGCTTTCAGCGGCATGCCGTAGTTGTCATAGTGAAGCCCGGAAATGCAGACTATGCAAAAGCTGGACACCTTTCCGGCCCGGTAGGCCGAAAAGGACGGATTGCCGTCCCGAGTGTTTTCCACGGGTCGCACGGAAGCAACTTCGAACTTCACGGTTGGTGGTGGCGGCTGCGCAGACTGTTGTGCCGCGAGCGCACAAGCAACGCCCAGTGCGAGTCCGATTGATTTCCATGGGAAAAACTTCATCGCATTACGGCGCCTCTGGTTTCTCAGCGTTGTCGATGACCAGAAAGGAGCAATCCGCCCTGGTCGGTTTGAGCTCGAGTCCCAAGCGTCGAAGCTCTGAAGGAAAGTCTATATCAAATGTTCCGCTGCGTCCATCCGGGTCGGATTTAAGGCTGGCCGTGAGCCAGATTTTAAAACGCCCCTGAATACCCGTGTGGTCCACAACCGGCCAGCCGAGCGCTGCCGTCCCGGAACGCGTATTCAGGAAGCTGACGAGTTCCGGAAGCGTGGTTCCGGCAGACATCGTCATCTGGCCCGGAGACGAATTCGACGGCGGCCGGCCCGAGTCTCCTTCCGCCAGCGGTTCCAGCTTTGACCCGCCTTTGGCGACGACCAACTCGTAGACCTTCGTCGGACGCGTTTCGAAGTGACTCTTCAGGTGGAAGCTTTCCGCCAGCAGGCTGCGCAGCATTTCCATCACCTGGGCATGATCTGATGGCGTCGGGATGGATGCGGCGACGGTGAAGTAGTCCCCATTCATCCATCCGGTGGTTCCCATCAACTGATAGTCGTCGATTCCATAGGCTTGCGTGATCAGGTAACGGAGAGTAGCCGTCCGCGCCGAAAATCGAACCGCGTCGATATCGAGAGGCCGGTACGGAGGGGTACCCGGCGGCGTCGCTCGTACCGAGGCAGCTTCAAATTGACGGCCCGTTTGCCCCTCGAGCGGCGCGAGAAGAGTGAGGCTGATCAGGCAAGTCACCACCGATATCCGCATGGAGTGAAGACGCCGCGCCAACCGAATTTGTTTCAGGCCAGCAGAATCATCCTGTTACCGAGCCGCGACCGGAATTTTGATCAGCGTTCGACGACGAAGAAGGCAGGAATCTCGCGAGAGCACAATCAATTGTTGGTCGGCGTCTTGCTGGCCTGATCGACGACGATCACGTCGAGCGGCCCCTTGGCTTTTTCCAGCCTCAGGCCGAGCTGTTCCTGAAGCGCGGTCGATATCCCCGGCGCGTCGGGCAAATCTTCAACGGTGGCTGCAGCCCCGGATGGTAGCCCCTTGAACTGGCTGATGGCGCGGCCGGGGTCACGGACATAATCCAATGTGAAGTCGTATATACCGGTGAGTCCGGTCTTATCCACTACGCGGCTTCCCACCTCATTTTCCAGAACTCTGGCCAGAGCTTCGACCGTTTGCCTTCCCGCAATCAGCCGGCTTACCCCGTTGTGCATCGCCCCCATCATCGCTGTCGCACCCGGAGGCAATTGCGGGAATCCGTCGCTGCCGATTGGACCCGATGCCTTGCTTTCGGTCGCAGCGGGGGGCACAGACGAAGATTGTTTCAGTTTCGAGCCGGACTTCGCCACCGTCAGTTCGAAAATCGGAAACTCCCGCGCCTCGTGGTGAAGAATGGTCCTGAACCGGTCCGCCAGCAGGTTCTGCAGCATTACCCGAACCTCATCTTTCGTCGCACCGTCGGCAACTTTCGCAACGATGTCGTATCGCTCCGTATCGATCCAGTCAGGGCCGGCGACCTGATAGGCTTTCAGGCCGTATGCCTCAGTAAGGAGATTCCTGAGAGACTCATTCACGTAGGAGATCCGAGTTGCGTCCGGTGTGCCAGGGCCGCCACGGACGCCGACAAAGGTGCCGCCAGTCTGTGGCGCCGCCGGTTTCACCGAAGCAACCTCGAACTCCGGCGATTGGCGCGCGCCTTGTCCAAAAACCGCGCTGGCTACCAGCAATGGGGCGAGCAATGGTAAGAACGAGCCGAGCCATCTCATTTGACACATGATTAGATCTCCCTTCGCCGGTCTCCTGAATACTGAATGCCCAAAATCGGCATCCGTTACTTACCTGCGGAAATGTCTTCGATGCTCTGACGCAGATTCTTCTGCCAGGCAGGATCATGCTCCCGCTCGAGAAGTTTACGCAGCGCCAGCAGATGCGCCTCGGTGAGCGCATTGGCCACCGGCACCTTGACGTCCGGTTCGACGCCGACATTTTCCCAGTTGGATTTTGTGATCGGATTCTGTGATTGACCGCTGGGAATGAATGCCGTGAACAGAGGCGAAAGGCGCTGGAGGCCGCGTCCCATGTGTGCACCCCCTCCCGTGGTTTCGCCCACAAGCGTCGCCCGTTTTAACTGCTTCAGGGAGTAACTGAAATCCTCCGCGGCCGAGAAGGTCGAAGGCCCAACCAGGATGTAAAGATCCTGATCGACGGACCGCCGTCCCGGTACGTCCGCCAAAGTCCAGACCTGAATTGTCTGGTCTTGATCCCGCCAGTACATGTCAGTGAGATGCACTGGCGACGGACTGAAAAAATAGCTCGCGACGAAGGAAACCATCGGCGTGTTGCCCCCGCCATTTTGGCGCAGATCGAGAATGATCGCATCGAAGTTGGCCAGCGCGCTCAGATAGCTCGATGCAGTCTCACGTGCGTCATCGGGATTTGCGAACGAGCGCAGATCCAGGTACCCGACATTTCCCCGGAGGCGCTGCACCTCGTTGAACCCAAAGTTGAAGCGTTCGCGGGGCAGCGCCGGGGCGGCAGACGGTTTGGTTGGCGTTGTGGATTCGGGATCGAAGAAGACCGCGAGGTGTTTATCGTGGCTCGCCGAACGCAGATTCTGAGTGAGCTTCTCAGCAAATGTCTTTGCCGTTACGAGTCCGTTATAGACACCAGATGACTGCGCGTCGCGGATAGCGTGGATCGTGACCACCGCGTTTTCCGGAACCACGTAGCCAGTCTGGATGCCGGAGAGCAGCTTCTCGATAACGGCATTGCGGGCAATCTGGTCGAGGGAGGGATCTGCCGCGGGTTGTTGAGCCGCCAGGGACAACGCCAGCAGCAGTTGGGCAATGAGAAGACGCATCGACAAATGGTCCCGGCCAATGCAATTGGACGTCAAACCGATTACGCTGTTAGCTGAAGTGAAATAAGTGCGTCACCTTGAACCCTTGAACCACAAGCACAGCCCGGGCTCGATCACATTACGTCGCGTGGATCCACGTTCGGTTGCGGGGGCTGCTGGTTGATCGTCGCAGCCTCGGTGATGGTGTCTTCCATCGACGCGGCCGTCACGGAGCGCCGTTGCCGAGCCTCCTGCAGCAATTGCTCATAGGTGGGGCCCGGCGGTGGAGGGAAACCCACCAGAATCTGATAAAACTCGCCGCTCATTAACTCAAAGGCTCGCATTAGGTCGCCCGTCACATCGGGAGTGTCTGCGCCAGTCTGAGGTTTCGGGGCGGGCGGCTGCGGGTTCGGGACCACGTCGCCTACGGCGCTTATCGCGGAGATCAGAGGCAACGTGGTGACCGGGCTTTTGGTGGTCGATATCGTCGTCGTGACCTGGGCTGCGGGTAGAGCGGTTGAAGGAGCGGCGGTCGGTTCGGGAACTGCGGGGCGATAGGTCGGCTCGTCCCATAAGGCCATGTGGACCGGGTTCAGGTCGCCACGTACACTTTCGACCGGAATAACGGGTTTCTCGTACACGGGAGGGTTCCAAGTGAGCCATTCCTTATACTCTTTGGCGTCCAGGTCTGCTCGTGTTTGCTGCGCTAACATCAGGAAACCCCAGCCTCTATCAAGTTCGTAGACCTCGCTACCCATCCCCGTCGGGTCCGCGTGTCCGACAGGGTTTGCATGGACGAACTGGTAGGGATTGATGTCGCGCGGGTCCTTTGACGACAGCGGATCGCGGGAAAGGAAGCGCGCGGGGCCGCTGTCGTAATATCGCGCCCGCATGTAGTACATCGAAGTCGATCCTTCGCACATGACGCCGGACCTTCCCTGCCACGTGAACGGATTCGACGTCGATCCGGTCTGAGTGACCGTGTCGCCGTAGATGGAGACGGCGTAGGTATCGGTAACCGTGCCAGTGCTGTCGGTCAACAACACGGTCGAGCCGGATTCGTCGAAGTGATAGAAGCGCCGCGAGCCGTCGACCGCTGAAATACTGTTGAGCAGGGCGCCACCGGGTAGCCAGATGTAGTACGTCTGATCCGCGCCGCCCGCTTGCACTGTGGAGAGGGCTGGGAGCGGGAAGGCGTAGTTCCATACATAATTCTGCGTGGCGCCGCCCGAAGTGCGCGAAAGCCGCTGGCCCATTGCGTCGTATGTGAACGACGCCGAGCCGTCCGAGCCGCTGTATGAAGTCAGCCGCGAAGCCAGATCCCAGACGTAGGCGCGATGAGAATCCTGGCTTACGCGTCCGAGCCCGTCAAACGAGTTCCCGAGCGTTTGTGCGGCGCCATCGTAGGCCAATTGCAGGACGCCCTTGGCTTCGGCCGGTATATTCGCACCCGTTCGCGCCGCGCTGGCGATCCGGCCGAGCGTATCGCGAGTCAGCGTAATGGAGGAGAGCGTTGTCCCGCCTTTGCTGACAGCAAGTGTCAGGAGCCGCCCATCGGCATCCCACGTGTAGGCCTGGCTGACGCCGTTGGCAAAGGCCATAGTGGTTAATTGTCCGGCTGCGTCATAAGTGAAAGTGGTATTTCCACCCACCCAGTCGGCGACCTGACTGATGAAGCCCCGGTTGTTGTATGTGTAGTTCACGGTCTTTCCCGTCGCGTAGGTGACCGAGGCGATGCGTCCGGCGGGATCGCGCGCGATCTGCAATCCGTTCGAGGCCGTGATGCGTCCGTCGGAGTCGTAGCTCAACGAGAGTCCACTCGCACCGGTCAACCGGTTGTCGGCATCCCACGTGTAGCTCAGACTCGTTCCGTCGGAATAGTTCAGCGACGTGAGGTTGCTCGCCGCGTCCCAGGAATACTGTGCAGTCCCTGGTGGCAACGTGGCCGAGGAAATGCGCTGCCGCGAATCGTAGGTGAATGAAGTCTTGCGGTTCAGCGGATCGATGCTTGATGTCAGCCGTCCCATGTTGTCGAAAACGCGGTTCCAGACGTTGCCCACCGGATCGGTGACGCTGGTTGTGAGGCCCAAAGCGTTCAGGCCGAATGAGGCACCTACGCCTCCCGGCAACACGGCGGCCGTTGGAATGCCGCGGGGATCACGGGTAAACTGCGTTGTGCGGCCCAAAGGATCGGTCGTCGAGACCAACCGATTCAGCGCGTCGTACGAGTTGCTGAAGGTTTCCTTTTTGGGCGTAGCCACAGTGGTGACATTACCGTGCGCGTCGCGGGTGTAGTTTACCGCGCGGGAGAGCGCGTCGGTGATCGACGTGGGGCGGTTTTCGCCGTCGAGCCCGTAGGTGAAGCCGTTGCCGGAAGCGTCGACGATGGCGGTGACCCGGTTGAGATTGTCGTAGGTCCACACGGCGCTGTTGCCTGCGGCATTAGTCAGAGACTTCAGGCGCGATTGTGTGTCATAGGCCGCGGTTATCGCTTTCCCCAGCGGATCGGTTGAAGTTGCCAGGCGATCGTCTGTATCGAAAGCGAAGTTGGCGGTTGCGGCCAGCGCGTCCGCCGTGGTCTTTATGTTGTTGTTGGCGTCGAATGAGGCGGAGACGGAATTGTTACGCTCGTCGGTGGTCTTAAGCACGTTGCTCACGGCGTCGTACTGGAAACCTTTCGTCGTGCTGTCGGGGTTGGTCACCAGGTTCGGGCGGCTCACGCCATCGTAGGCGAACTTCGTGGTATCGGAAGAAGGCGTCTGGACGGAGGCCCGGGTGCCATCGCCGTTATATGCGAAAGTGTAGACCCCTCCGGAGGGATTGGTCGTCGTTGCGAGCCAGCCATTCGCCGTATAGGTGGATTGCCATATATTTCCCGCCTGGTCGGTAACCGACGTGACATTACCTTTTGAATCCCGCGTGAGGCTAATTGCGGTGCCATCCGCAAACGTCGAGCTCTTGAGGTCGTAAAACGTGAACGCTCCCAGCGCGGACGTCGCGTACGTGAACGAGGTCGTGTTACCGAGTTCGTCGGTGTAACTCGCGGGGAGACCACTGGCAGTGTCCCAGGTTGCTTTGCTTTGGTTCCCGAGGCGGTCGGTGGTAGCGGTCGGCCGGTTGTTTGAATCGTAAGCGTACTTGCTCGCGCCCCCTGTTGGGTCGCTCGTCGCGGTCAGGTTCAGATTCGAGTCGTTCGCCAGGGTTAACGAGACGCCACCTGTCTCTGTGAGCGTTGCGCCGCCGTTACCCGCCGCATAGGCCAGCGTCATCGTATTAGAAAGGCTGTCGGATTGCGTCGAGACGCGGCCCGTGGAATCGAACGTCTGGGTGAACGGTTTATTGCCGGCCGGCCGAGTCTCCACGGTCATCAGTCCGTTGACGCCTCCGCTTGAGGTGTATGCGTACGATGCCGGGTTGCCGTTGGCGTCCGTGAATGCCGAGAGCGCCCCGTTCGTGTACTGAAAGGTAACGCTGCGGCCCGATTGATCCTGTACTTTGGTCAGATTAGTTCCGGTGTAGGTGAATGTCAGGGTGCGTCCCAGGCCGTCGCTCACCAACGTGGGACCGTTCGCGCCCTGAGTTATCGTGATGGCGTTTCCGTTGCGGTCCTGAATGCTTGCGATAGCGCCGGTGGAGCCGAAACCGTAGATCCGGTTCGATCCCGGATCGAGGAACTGGTAGCCTCCGGCAGCCACGGCGGCGAGCTGATACGGACGTCGCTCGTTGCTCGAAAGGTTCCACGTATTGCCCGACTGACTGAATGTCACCGTCTTGCCACGGAACAGGGTTACCGTGGCTTTGGCTCCGCTGACCGCGAGCGAGACATCGAAACTATGCATCCAGTTGGTCCCGAGGGCGCTGGAAACTTTATTGGAAGCGAGCCAGGATGCGTAGTAACGCCGAAACTCAAGCCCCATTGGGCCGCCCAGACTCAGATCGGCGGTTTCATCGTGACCGAAGAGTTCTCCGGTCGCAGCCGAAACAGGCTCGGCCACTACGGGAGCGCTGAGTGTATTTGCCGAAGAGACCGGCGGCGGTGGGGAACCGGTTCCGCCACTTCCAGTCACTGTCACATTCAGGGTGATGGTGCTGAAGCCACAGGGTGGGGTGGCGGTAACGACGTACGTGGCGCTTCCGGGGTTGACCCCTGTCACCGAAATGGTAACGGAGGTAGTTGCATTTCCCTGAGTGGTCGCGACCTGGACGGATGAGGCGCTTGAGGTCAGGTCACCCGTGAGCTTCGTGGTGAACAGGCAACTGTAGGTTTGGTTGAGTGCCTGGACGGTCTGTCCAACTGCGACATTTACGTTGAGGGTTTGCGCCGTCGTGGTTTGCGCCACCGCCATCGCGTTGAAGATCCCGATCAGACTGAAATAAACGATAAGCCTGCGTTTCATGGCATCTCCTACCTGAGTGAAACCGTCAGCCCTGCCTGGCTCGAAACCGACCCCACCGTCACCACCACGGGCTGTGCTCCGGCCGGTACATTCGACGGCACGGTCACCGTCAACTGAAATACGCCCGCGACGAGTGTCGGCGCGGCACCCATATAAAGGATTCCCGACGTGGCATCCACCCCGCCGATCGTTATCTTTACCGGCAGCACTGGCTTCGGATACACCGACAATGCAATCCGGCCATCCACGCCACGGGGATTCGTCTGCCCCTCACCCGTCCCGAAGAATGAAACGTACGATCCCCGCACAGCAGGATTGGATGCCGAATTGACCGTGCCGTCCGAGTTGACGATGGCCCCGTTTCCTGTGCCACTGGCGTTGGCTGAGAACAATCCGGGAGCCGAAGGCGCGACCGGGACCGCCGTGGGCGCGGAAGGAACTCCGTTGTAAGTGACGACCATCTGGGTGCTGGCTTGGCCGGCGACCGAGTAAGGCACGATCACCGCCGTCTGCCCGGCGCTGGCATAGTAAAACGGCGCCGGAATGCCATCGAATGTCACGGTTGCGTTTCCCGCGATAGTGTCAAAAAAACTGGCGGGAGTGATCTGGAACAGAGCGAGGGCTGACGGCCCCAGGCCATTGCCATAGATGACCACCATCTCGCCGGGAGCGATGGGCGCATCCACTTCGCTGGCCGCATTCGCCACACCGCCTTTACTCGGCACTGGCGCGGGTCCCGTCCCCGCGGCGGCGACGATCTTGCGCAGCAGATTGCCGCTTGCGTCATAGGTGTAGGTGGCCGTGGTTCCGTTCGGATAGCTGACGGAGCTGAGCCTGCCGGCCTGATCGTAGACGTAGTTGACGGTTTGCGCGGAAAGAGTTGCCTGACAGACCGTTGAGGCGCAGATAACGATGCACAGCCGGAAGAAACGGCCCATCCGAGGTTCCTCGCTTTCGGGCTAGTTTAGCAGAAAACCGGCGGATTTGAGCTGCGATTCCGGTTCGATAGCGTGGAGAGACCCACAGGGAATTAGTGAACTGTTTCGGCGATTGTTACCGACTCCTCCGCTGGCCAAAGCGTCAGATCCAATCACGGCGCGATAAAACCAAACTGTCACTCAGCCGCGTGCGCAAGTCCACAATCGGTTGCGTTACGACTGAAAAACTCCACGCAACCATCATAAAACGCTTAAGAGGTGTATTTATACCTGTAATATGGTTAAATATGGTTAAGCGGTATTTTTATGCCTGTTAACGATATATCATTCAAAACAGCGACTGAGCTCCAGGTCATTCTCGGCGAACAGATTCAAAATCTACGCCGGTCCCGAAATCTGGATCAGCGCCACACGGCGGAAAGGGCAGGAATCTCTGTAAGGGCACTGCGAAATCTGGAAACAGGACGCGGCTCCACAGTGGAGACCCTGTTACGCACTCTGAAATCGTTAGACTTTCTGGAAGGAATCAGGATGTTAGCCCCGGATGCCGCGGTGAGTCCGATGGCGCTTCTTCGGCAGTCCAAAGTGCGGCAGCGCATTCGCCGGCCCAAGGTGTCCAAACAAAATGAGGTCCCCAAACAATAAGGCGCCAACCCAATGAAGCCTGTTCAAACGATCGAGGTGCGTGCATGGGGACAGCAGGTCGGAGCGGTCGCACCCGATCCACGGCTTGGTTACTATGCCTTTGAATACAGTTCCCAGTGGAAGCGCACCGGTATCGAACTGGCTCCCCTGACTGCCCCTCTCGAAGACCGGCCAAACGTATTCATCTTTCCGAATCTCCCGAGGCCGACCTTTCATGGGCTGCCGGGAGTACTGGCCGATGCTTTACCGGACGACTTTGGCAATGCGCTGATCGATGCGTGGATGGTCCGGCACGGCGTCGAAAAAAACTCGATTACAATCCTGGATCGTCTGGCATACATGGGTAAGCGAGGCATGGGCGCACTGGAGTTTCGTCCAGCCCGGGGTTCTCACAAAGAGAGCGCCGCGCCGATTGCGATGAAGTCCCTGGTAGAAGAAGCGCGTCAGTTGGTAGACGGCAGTCTTTCAGTGGACCACGAGGCAAAAGCTGCCCTCGCGAATATCATTCAGGTCGGCACTTCAGCAGGCGGCGCTCGGGCCAAAGCTGTTATTGCCTGGAATCCGGTAACCGATGAGGTCCGAAGCGGGCAATTTGAAGTGGCTCCTGGTTTTGAACACTGGCTTGTCAAGTTCGATGGTGTGGGTCCGGATATGGAGTTGGGAACGGGAGCCGATTATGGCCGGATCGAATATGCCTACTCGCTGATGGCGCGTGCCGCCGGGATCGAAATGTCTGCCTGCCGGCTGCTGAAGGAAAACAACCGCGCTCATTTCATGACGAAGCGTTTTGATCGCGAAACTCTGTTGGATCGCGACACATCAAACGGTGAGACCCGTAAACATCATCTTCAGACCCTATGTGCCATGAATCATCTGGATTTCAGGCAACGCGGGACACATGCCTATGCTCAGTTGTTCATGACGATTGCGGAGTTGGGATTGGGCGATGACGCCATCAGTCAGGCGTTTCTTCGGATGGTCTTCAACGTCATGGCTCGCAACTGCGACGACCACACAAAGAACTTCAGCTTTCGGCTGAAGCAGGGCGAACCCTGGGAACTGGCTCCGGCCTACGATGTGACCCATGCCTACAACCCGAAAGGTGAATGGACGTATCAGCACCTGATGAGTGTGAATGGAAAGTTCCGCGATATTACCCGCGACGATCTGATGACCGAAGCGGATCGCTTTGGAGTTCGCAGGCCTCAGGCCCTCCTGTCCAGGGTTCGGGACGCATTGGATAGTTGGAATGAATTTGCAGGTAAGGCTGAACTGGGAAAAGCGTCTTCAGATCGAGTCGCTCTCGACTTCCGGCTACTTTGAATCAATTGTTGGCGGGCGTCTCGCCGGCCTGATCGACGACGATCACATCGAGCGGACCCCTGACTTTTTCCAACGCCGGGGCAGTTCGTTTTGTGTTCACTGGGACAACTGGTCAAAATGAGCCGGCTTCCCTTTCCCATAACCCACTAAAGGCAAACCCATAACCAGCCGATAGGAATGCAGAAGGAATATTTCCTATGCCGCCAGAAGACCGTCCTACCCCGCCAGATCCCGAGAAAGCGCCTGCCGGGCGCGACCAACCCCTCCGAATCCTGCTCGTGGAAGACAACGAGATGAATCGGGATATGCTGGCCCGTCGCCTTTCCCGCAAGGGCTATTCGGTTTCGGTGGCAGTGGATGGCGTGGAAGGGCTGGAAATGGCGGCGGGACTGGTGCCGGACCTGATTCTGATGGATATGAGTCTCCCGAGACTCGACGGCTGGGAGGCCTCGCGCCGCCTCAAAGCAAATCAGGCGCTGTGTCAGATTCCGATCATCGCCCTCACCGCGCACGCGATGTCGGATGACCGCAGCAAGGCGTTCGAAGCGGGCTGCGATGAGTACGATACCAAGCCCGTCGAATTTTCCCGCCTGCTCGAAAAGATGGAAGTGCTGCTCCGCCGGTCTGTTCCGGAATCATCTGTTCCGGTATCATCTGTGCCAGTAAAGGGAGCGGCCTGATGTCGCATCCACTCTTGCAGGGCTTTTACGACTACCGGCTGGTAGCGCTATCCGCCATCATCGCCATACTGGCTGCCTACGCGGCGCTCGACCTCGCCGGTCGGATCGCGTCCACCCGCGGCCGGGCGCGTTTCGCCTGGATGACCGGCGGCGCCATGGCTATGGGCATGGGCATCTGGTCCATGCACTATATCGGCATGCTGGCCTTTCATCTGCCGGTGCCGGTCAAATATGACTGGCCTACCGTTCTGCTGTCTCTCCTGGCGGCGATGATCGCTTCCGGTATCGCCCTTCATCTGGTTAGTGGCGAGAGTCTGAGTCTGACCCGCGCGATCGTCGGCAGCGTCTTCATGGGCGGCGGCATCGCGGCCATGCATTACGTCGGCATGGAGGCCATGCGCCTCAATGCCATGTGCGAGTATTCCACCGGCATCGTCGCGCTTTCGGCGGTCGTCGCCGTCGTGATTTCTTTCGTCGCGCTATGGCTGACATTCTCAGTTCGGGAAAGCGCCTCGAACTGGGGTTCGAGGAAAGTCCTGTGCGCCCTGCTGATGGGTGCGGCCATACCCGTGATGCACTACGTCGGCATGGCGGCTGTAACCTTCATGCCCCTGTCCGCGCCGAATGCAGGTCTGGAGCACGCGATCGACATTTCCGATCTTGGCCTGATCGGCATCACCTTCGTGACGATGGTGAGTCTCGGCCTGGTGTTCCTCACGGCCGTGATCGACCGGCGGTTCACGGTTCACATCACCGCAGCGAATGAAGAACGCTACCGCCTGATGGTTGAGATCGCCAACGAGCAGAGATCGGCCAGAGAGGCTGCGGAGTCGGCCAATGAGGCGAAGAGCCAGTTTCTGGCCAATATGAGCCATGAATTGCGCACCCCCATGAATGCCATCATTGGCTACACCGAAATGGTGATCGATGACGCCGTCGATCTTGGTCTGGAAGGCTCTGTCGCCGATCTGCAGAAGATCAGCGCAGCCGGCAAACATCTGCTCTCTCTGATCAGCGACATTCTGGATTTGTCGAAGATTGAAGCAGGCCGAATGGAACTCTACCTCGAAACCTTCGAGGTGGACAGCATGATTCAGGATCTTTCCACCACCATTCGTCCGATGGTGGATAAGAATTTGAATAAGCTCGTGGTGGACGTACGCTCGGGGGTTGGCACAATGCGCACGGACCTGACGAAGGTCCGGCAGGCGCTCCTGAATCTGCTGAGCAACGCCGCCAAGTTCACCAGTAACGGCGTGATCTATCTGCGGGCGCATTCCGAAATGGCAGACGGCCGCCGCTGGATTGTGTTTGAGATCAAAGACTCCGGTATTGGCATGGAACCGGACCGGGTCGCGAAAGTCTTCGAAGCTTTCACCCAGGCGGATGCCTCCACCACCCGCAAATACGGCGGGACCGGTCTGGGCCTGACCATCACGCGGAAGTTCTGCGAGATGATGGGAGGCACGATCGGAGTCGAGAGCAAGCTGGACGTGGGGACCACATTCAGGATCCGCCTGCCTGCGGGCTCCGTAGGAGAGGCCAACGCCCTGGCCACTCCGCAGCAGCAATTGGAACGAAGCTATGTGCGGCCGGATTCCGAGGGCGAAAGCCAGGGTTCCGTCCTGGTAGTCGACGACGATCCCGGAGCGCAGGGACTCATGCATGCCTATCTGGTGAAAGCCGGATACGCGGTCACGATTGCCTCCAGTGGCGACGAAGGCCTGGCGCTCGCGCGGAAAATGCGGCCCGACATCATTACTCTGGACGTCATGATGCCCCGCATGGACGGCTGGAGCGTTCTCTCGGCCCTGAAAGCCAACCCCGATCTGGCTCAGATCCCTGTTATTGTGATCAGCATGGTCGAAAACCAGAGCATGGCGTATTCGCTCGGCGCCGCGGAATACATTCCCAAACCGGTCAACCGCGACCGCCTGATTGCGGTCCTGAGCAAGTACCGGCCCGCGTTGGTATCTACGACCTGAGGTTGGCCCTGCTGATGAGTGGGAAGATAACGTGGGCACGTGCTGCGCGTCATTTCTACCAACAAGTCATAGATAGGGTAGAATGGTAGATATGAGCCTGAACCTCAAAAGCGAAAGCGTTCATCGTCTGGCGAAGCGTGTTTCCCGGGCAACAGGTGAGAGTATGACGGCCGCGGTCGAAGTTGCCCTGAAGGAACGCCTGCAAAGGCTCAACAAGCAGAGCCCCGAAAGTCTCGCGGAGCAACTCATGGCGATCGGCCGCGACTGCGCCCCGCGTCTCGCGCATGTTCCGGATCATGACGCCCTGCTCTACGGAGACGATGGGCTCCCTGCCTGATCTTCGACACATGGTCATAGATACCTCAGCAGTGATTGCAGTTCTGCGGCAGGAACGCGAAGCGGCTGTGTTCGCAAGCGCAATTGAGCAGGCCTCTGTACGCCGAATGTCGGCCGTGAGTTTTGTGGAAACGGCGGCGGTTGTTGACAGCGCGCGCGATCCGATTGCGAGCCGCCGTCTCGATGAATTCGTGCGCCGCGCGGAAATTATTATTGAGTCGGTGACGGAAGAACAGGCGCATCTGGCGAGAGAGGCGTACCGCGACTTTGGCAAGGGCAGCGGACATCGCGCGAAACTGAATTTCGGCGACTGCTTTTCCTATGCGCTGGCGAAAATCTGCAGCGAGCCGTTGCTTTTCAAGGGCGAAGACTTCAGTGCGACGGATGCAGTTCGAGTCGGCTGAAGAGCCGTGGCGCCCAGCCACTGTCGTCACACTAAAACCTCGGCACTGAACGCGACCGCTGGTGCTGGTCACCATAAACCTCGCCGATATAAACCTCGCCGAAATCCGCCTTTGGCCGTTCATGTGATAGTATTCCGTTTTTAACGGAGGCATTCCGTGAAGGTCTACGAAACGAAGGACATCAGAAACGTTGGCATTGCAGGTCACGGCCACTCCGGGAAAACTTCCGTAGTGGCCGGTCTGCTTTTTGCGGCAGGGGCGACCAATCGCCTCACCCGCGTCGATGAAGGAAATACCATCACCGACCACGATGAGGAGGAGATCCAGCGCAAACTCACCATCTCCACTTCCATCGCCGCCGTCGAATGGAAAAAGACCAAGATTAATTTCCTGGACACCCCCGGTTTCAATCTCTTCACCAACGACGCGAACGCCACGCTGATCGCGGCGGACGCCCTCGTGATCGTCGTCGACGCTGTAGCCGGCGTGCAGGCGCAGACCGAGAAAATGTGGGCCTACGCGGATCAGCGCGAACTCCCGCGTGCCATCGTCATCAACAAGCTCGACCGCGAACGCGCCAGTTTCGAGCGAACCATGGAAAGTATCCGTGCCCGCTTCGGACGTGCCGCGATTCCCATCCACCTCCCGCTCGGCAGTGAAAAAGATTTTACGGGAGTTATCGATCTGGTGCATATGAAGGCGCACATCTTCGTCCCCGATGGCGACGGCAAATCGAAGGAGACCGAAATCCCCGAAGCCTACGCCGAGGCCGCGAAAAAGGCTCACGAGGAACTGGTGGAACTGGTCGCCGAGGGCAAGGACGACCTGCTGGCGGAGTTTTTCGAGACGGGTACGCTCCCCGAAGAACACATCGTCGCCGGGCTCGACGAAGAGATGCGCAAGGACCTGGTGTTCCCGGTGCTCTGCATGTCCGGTCTCCACGACGTCGGTTCAGATCGCCTGCTCGATCTCATTGTCGAGGCATTCCCGTCGCCCCTCGACCGTCCGCCGTCGAACGTAACGCTGAACGGGAAGGACGTCGAACGCCAATTCGGTGACTCCGGCCCCGTCGCTGCCCACGTTTTTAAAACCACGGCCGATCCGTTCGCTGGCCGTATTACCTACTTCAAAGTACTTTCGGGCGTAATCAGGAACGACGCCAACCTGTTCAATACCAGGCGAGAGACCACCGAACGCCTGGCCCACATTGGCGCGCCGCTTGGCAAGAGCATCCTGCCGGTCGGGGAGTTGCATGCGGGGGATATCGGAGCGGTCGCCAAGCTCAAAGACACTCTGACCGGGGATACTTTGGCCGACAAGTCTTCACCGGTCATCTTCCCGCCGGTCAAGGTGTCGGAGCCGTCGATCGCCTTTGCTGTGGAAGCCAGGAGCCGGAACGACGAAGACCGGATGGGCAACGCCCTCCACAAGCTACTTGAGGAAGACCTTTCGCTCCGCTTCTACCGCGATCCGCAGACCCGCGATTTTTTGGTGGCCGGAACAGGGCAACAGCACGTGGAAATCGCCGTCAGCCGCCTGAAGAAACGCTATGGGGTGGACGTCACCCTCAAACCGCCCCGCATCCCTTATCGCGAAACCATCCGCGGAAATGCCGACGTGCAGGGCCGCCACAAGAAACAGACCGGCGGGCACGGGCAGTTCGGCGACTGCTGGATTCGCATGGAGCCGCTGCCGCGCGGCGCCGGATTCGAGTTCGCCAACGCCGTCTTCGGCGGCTCAATTCCCAAGAATTATATTCCAGCGGTGGAAAAAGGGATCCTGGAAACCTCCGAACGGGGCTTCCTTGCGGGCTATCCGATGGTCGATTTTAAGGTGACCGTGTATGACGGTTCCTATCACGACGTCGACTCGTCGGAACTCGCTTTCAAGCTGGCGGCGAGGAAGGCGTTCCGGGCAGCGATGCAAACCGCGAAGCCAACCCTGCTCGAGCCCGTCATGCACGTGGAAATTCAGGCGCCGGTGGAATATGCCGGTGATCTGATGGGAGACCTCAATGGCCGCCGCGGACGCATTTCCGGCATGGAAACGCTCGGCTTAACCCAGGTGTTGCGCGCCCATGTCCCGATGGCGGAAATGCTCTCTTATCAGAGCGATTTGACCTCCATGACGCAGGGCCGGGCTTCGTTTTCAATGGAATTTGACCACTACGACTACGTTCCCCAACTGCAGGCCGATAAGATTGTTGCAGCCGCAAAAGCAGCCAGAACCGGCGAAGAAGAAGCTGAGGATGAATAAACCTTAAGAAAGTTTACAAACCGGGCGTAAAACCTGGTTACAGACGGGTGAACGAAGGCTGACAGCTGTGTTAGCCTGTTAGGCGATAGCGCGTTCCTCCCGAGTCGGCTCGGCTAACACGCCGCGACGTCGGACGTATTAAAACTGCCCGAAGGAGATCGAATGACTCGGCGTCGCAACACACTTCCGCCCCAGTGTCGACGACCCCTTGCGCTGTGCCTTTCCTGCTTTCTTTTAGCTGTCCCCGCCCTTCCTCAGCAATCCGGTATCCAGAGTTCTTTCCTCCCCGCCATCATCCGCACTCCAACCCTGGGCGTCTTGCCCGACATTGTTGAAACCGAACGTGTCCCTTACCTGACGGAAGTGACACGGGAAAATCAGGGCAAATCGGTTTTCCATCCCAGCCTGTCTGACATGTTGATTCAGCAGGCGGAGGATAAGTTTCGCAGCGGCACGCGGTTTTATCAGGTCAGCGATTTCGACCACGCCCGGTCTGACTTTGACGCGGCCATTAGCCTGATGTTACGGGCTTCGGAGTCACCCACCAACCGCACCCTGTTCGAACATACGCTGGATGAGATGGTTGACGCCATCAATCGCCTGGATCTGACCGGCATGGGCGCGGCCGCCACCGAGGAGGCGCAGGGTTTCGATAAGGCGCCAATTGACGATGTACTGCACACGACTTTCCCTGTCGATCCCCGTATCAAAGACAAGGTCGAGACGGAGGTTAAAGCTACATCCTCCGTGTTGCCTCTGACGGTGAACGACGCGGTTTTGGGCTACGTGAATTATTTCAGCGGACGCGGTCACCGGACGATTGAGAACGGTCTCATGCGGGCTGGAAAATACGACGCGATGATCACGAAGATCTTCGCCGACGAGGGTGTTCCCCCGGAACTGATCCGGCTGGCGCAGGCTGAATCCGGGTTTATGCCCCGCGCTGTTTCCGTCGCTGCCGCGAAAGGAATGTGGCAATTCGTCAAATCCCGCGGCAACGAATACGGGCTGGAGCAAACGCAGTGGACCGACGACCGCCTCGACCCTGAAAAGGCCACGCGCGCGGCGGCCCATCACTTACACGATCTGTTTAATGAGTTTCACGACTGGTATCTGGCGATGGCCGCGTATAACTGCGGACCGGGCGTGATCGAGAAGGCCGTCGAGCGCACCGGTTATGCGGATTTCTGGGAACTCCGGGCCCGTAAGGTCCTGCCCAATGAGACCATGAATTATGTGCCGATCATCCTGGCGATGACGATTGTGTCGAAGAATGCGGCTGAGTACGGCATCTATGACCTCACTCCGGACCGCCCGGTGGAATACGACACATTGACGCTGGCCACCAACGTCAATCTGGGGCTGATCAGCGATCTTACCGAGACTCCGATCCCCGAGCTGCAGCAACTGAATCCGGCTTTATTGCGCGGGACGGCGCCCGAAGGTTACGACCTCCATGTCCCGAAAGGCATGCTGGAAGACGTCAGGGCAGGTTTGGCTTCGATTCCCGAGGCCAGCCGCGCGACCGGGCGGCTGTATAAGGTGGAGGCTGGCGAGAATCTGGCCGCCGTGGCAACCCGCTTTAAATCCACAAGCGTGGCGATTGCGGGGGCAAACGGCCTGGCGAAGGGCGCCGATCTGAACCCCGGCGACCGGCTCCTGATCCCTGCGGCCTATCACGAAGTGGCCCCGAAGCCCGTCCGCGTCGTGTCCAGGGCGGCCCGCAAGGCTCCCGTAAAAGTCACCGTAAAAGCGCCGGCAAAAGCTCAGCTAGTGGCCATGAAACGCTGACAGCAAATTTTTTGCGTCAAACTGTTGCGAACAAATTAAAAACAGGTATGCTAATGATGATTGCGCCGATCAGGAGGCTGCTTGAATGTTCGATGATCTGAAGCTTATCGCCCGGGACGAAGACGAGATGGAAGATTTCCGGGATTACGACGACGATGCCGGTGGCGAGCCGGCCAAGCTCGATGAATACGAGGACGGCGAAATTGAGGACGAGGAGGACGAGATTGTGGCCGTCGTCACCTCGACACCAGTGATCGTCGAGGAGAAGATCATAGAGGTCGTCGCGACAGTCGCTCCGGCACCGGCACGCAAGCCGGTGAAGAAGGCACGTAAGGCTGCTCCGCCGAAGCCAGCGGCTAAGAAAGCTCCGGCCAAAAAAGCTCCGGCAAAGAAGAAGGCCGCTCCTGCGAAAAAGAAGGCTGCGCCCGCAAAGAAAAAGGCTGCTCCGAAGAAAGTTGTAAAAAAGGCGAAGAACGCGGCGCCGAAAAAGGCAGCTCCCAAAAAGAAAGTCGCTCCGAAAAAGAAGGCCGCGAAGAAAGTAGTAAAGAAGGCAGCGCCGAAGAAAAAAACGGCAAAGAAGGCTGCGAAGAAGAAATAACTTCGCAGCCCCTGGACTACTTCGCCGCCACTACCTGTTTAGCTACAACGGAACGGCACTTCTCGAACAATTGCAGCAGCGCGTCCGTGTACTCCTCCGCTGTTTTCCCCGGCTTCCCCTGGAAGCCGGCTCCCGTGGATATTCCTTTTCCGTATCCTGTGGTCACCGCAATGAATTTCATCAATTCCAGCGCAACTTCGTCGCGGCTCTTTTCGGCGTCTTTTGCCGGGTCGGCCGTGGGTTTCGTTTCTTCAGGCAAGTGATCGTCTCCTCAATATTGGCTTCGCACTGCCAGCGGGTTGCATGCCGGTAAACGCGCGCCGTTTCATCCGGAAGATGAGAGGCGGCGCACAGGCACATTTGCTGGAGGCTGACGATGGCCATTTCTACATCGTCAAATTCCAGAATAACCCCCAGCATCGAAGAATTCTGGTGAACGAGTGGATTGCGGGCGAAATTCTTTCGCACCTGCAGGTCGCGGCGCCCGAGCAGCAGATGGTTTCTCTCTCGAGCGAGTTCCTGAAAAGTAACCCGGACGTCGGATGCCTGGCGGGTTCGCGGCAGATCGCGGTTGAGCCGGGATGGCATTTTGGGTCGCGCCATCCGGGCACGCCGCAATCGACTGCGATCTACGATTTCATCCCCGACGCCCTGCTGAACCAGGTGGCCAACGCCGAGCAGTTCCTCGCGTCGCTTGTGTTCGACCGATGGGTGGCCAATGCAGACGGCAGGCAGTCGATCTTTTTCCGTGCACAATTGAAGGACTGGCTGGCGCGTCCAGGCATCCCGCCGCGCAAGATGGGATTTGTGGCGCTGATGATCGACCACGGGTTCGCCTTCAACGGGCCGCACTGGGATTTTCCGGAGTCGTCGATCACGGGACTTTATCCGCGGCGGATCGTGTATGAAAAAGTGCGGTCGATTCACGACTTCGATCCGTGGCTCAGCCGCGTGATACATTTCCCCGAGGAAGTGCTGGACCGGGCGTTGCGCCAGATACCGCCGGAATGGGTTGGCGAAGATGAGGGCGCGCTGGAAAAGATGCTGGAGCGATTGCTGGCCAGGCGGAAGCGCATGCCGGAGTTGCTGCACGGTTGCCGGAAAGCTGCCGGGAATCCGTTTCCTTTATGGGTTGGTTAGGCGTCGCTCGTCAATCGTTCATTCCTTCTTGATGAGCCCGGTGAGCCCCGCGGCCGCCACCGTTGTCAATATCCACCCGAGCCCCGTATGCACCCAGAAATAGGTCTGGAAGAACACGAATTGCCCGGAACTGAGGTTCGATGGCCGCACGTAGACAAATGCTTCCCGCTGCTTCAGGTTCACGAGCGGGATAAAGGCGTCGAGAGAATAAGCAAAGCGATTGAATTCCGTCTTGTCAGTCTTGTCCTTCGGAATCAGCGCGTGGGCCGTTAACGCGCTTTGAAAGACCCAGAAACCGATGAGCAGCATGAGTGCCATCGGTATCAGTGAGCGCCACGGATTGTAGCCATAGCTCAATAGATGGTCCAGTAGCCAGTTCTTAACGGTTGCCGATCGCGTCAGGCCGCCCTTTTCGCGAAGGTGCTGAGATTTTCTGATCAGAACCTTCTGGGCGTCGGCTTCAAAGCCTCCGTCGCGAAAGACGCGGGCGATATGTTCGTAGGGCTGAACGTTCCAATCCTGCTGGTCATGCAGCCATTCGATTCGCTGGCGCAACGTCATTGGGCCCTCTGTTTTGGACGGCTCGCCTTCATCGCGCGAGACACGGAGGGTTCGCGACTGCTCAACAACTTTGAACTCCAGACCGTCGATTCGATAGTGAAATTGTTTCCAGCTCCGCCAATCATCCACGAGCCGGCCGATCCGGGCATTGTTAAAGGAGACCGTTCCCGCGGACCTCTTCCCCAGCGCGCGTAATATCATCACACCCTGAACATCGAGACCCTGCGCATCAATCGCCATCAGGGGCGCCAGCAAGGGAGGGTCCGCCGGGCCGATCACGGACGCCGTAAAATCCAGAATTCCATTTACTCTTGCGCGGGCCAGCCGTATCGCTCCATCGGTGGTGAAGCCGTTGCGGAGATAAAGGCCGCCTCCGACTCTGGCTCCCGTCAACCGTAATGCCCGGCCATGCCAGGCGCTTATCTTTGCCCCCGCGAAATCCAGATCTCCGCTTACGTCAGCGTTCCGAAATCGAACCGTTCCCACAATATCGGCGTGCCTGAAATTGATATCTCCCTGTACCTGTGCCCCATCACCCCGCAAGGCAACGCCTGATCCCGGAATATCCTTCCGATCCGCCTTCTCTGGCCCGATAAACAGCGCGAGGCTGGTCGACTCCGCGATTAACGAACCTAAGATCCGGGCCGATACGAGGGAAAATTCTCCGCGGCAATCGAACTTAGATGTCAACTTCAGGCTGGATTTCAGATTTGCCCGGGCGAAGTTGACGCCCTGGAATACAGTGACCTCATCCATCGTGACGGGGCCGTCGATCTCAGAACCTGCCAGGCTAAGACCCTCCTGGACAGTTCCTTTGCCTCCCGCGGATAATCCACCATGAACCTTCGCGCCATCCATCTCGAAACGCTTTGCGGTGCAGGATATGAGGCTTACCTGCCCGGTGATGTCTGCCCGGGTGAAACGAATCCCGCCGTTTGTCGTGAAGCCATCGCTGAAATACACCGCGCCGCCGATGGTCGCGTCACTGCCAAGGAATGAAAAATTCGCCTTCGCGTGGGTGTTGATGCTTCCGCCCTGGAATCCGAGAGAGAGCCCGATTCCAGACTGGGCGAGGAGGATTTGGCCTCCAAACGATGAGCTGATAAACGTTGCTTCGCCAGAGATATTGGCGCCCGTCGCCACAAAGAGCTCGCCGCCACCGCTCCCATTTACAGGGCGGGCGCCGGCAGTCCAGAACTCCGACTTTCGAATCGTCAGATCTCCGCCGATTCCGGCGCGCGCCAAAATGATCTGACCGGTACATTTCGAGGCGATGATCCGGACATGACTCTTGGTGCGCAAGCCATGAGCGTGCAGGCAACACGGGGGATCGGGACTGGGGGCGCTTTCCTGGATCAGAGTCGCATTGTCGAATTCGACGTTGCCGCCGACATCGGCAAAAGCCAACCGTATCTGCCCGCAGGACATGAACCCCTGCCAGAAGAGAATCGCCACTCCGGTCCGCACGCCCTCCAGATTCAGAGTGCGCCCTCGCGGATTTCGCAGCCTGGAGCCCACGAACTCCATCGACCCTCCGATATGCGCGGCGCCCAGCTGAATTTCGCCGCGAATACGGGCATGGCTGAATAACGCCCCACCGCCGATGCTGGCGCGATATCCACGAATCACTGCTTTCCCCGGGCGGCGGAGCGCGGACTCCGTCAGGTCGAGGCTGCCGCCAATCTCGCAATCCACAAGCGTAATGCCGGAGGAGCACCGAAAGCCTTTGCGCAGAAATAAGCTACCAGTGACCGCAATGCGATCGGCTGCGAAGCCAAATTCTTCTGTGCTGCGGAGTCTGGCACCCTCGGCCGCCACGCTGCCCTGAATTCGCGCATCATGCAACGCCACCGATCCCAGCGAGCACCTGTTCAGGTTCAGCAAGCCGCCGACGGTAACCCGGCGGCCTGCGATCGATCCGACTGAACTTCCCTCAAGAACGAAAGTCCGGATGACAGCGTCCTGAATCGTGACGCCATTCGGGATCTTCGAATCTATCAGGTAGAGTGGATTCGCGACGGTGGCGCCGTCCAGATCGAGGAGACCATCCAGGCAGGCATTCTTCACGCGAACTCCGCGCGGATGGATCGTCGCCTCCGGCCGCCCCGAGCAGAGATCGGCGATAAAGGCCGCCTGAATTGTCGAGCCCTTCGCGTCGAAAACTTCACCCCGGGCCGCGCAGGCCAGCAAATCGTTCTGGAGTGGCGGGTACAGAGGCTGAGGGGCTGGGCTCACGACTCGACGATTATAGCGAAAGTCGCCGGACGGAGATATCAAATTATCTTAGGCGGGGCCGAATTCGTCGGCGATCGTTTGGGCGGTGTCAGGGGTGAGCAGGACGCCGTTGCGGAAGTGACCGTAGGCGGTCCAGATATTGGTGTCGCCGAAGCGGCCGACGACCGGGCCACTATCCGATGCGGGACGCAGCCCGGTCCAGCAGTTGGAGGGCTTCACGTTTGCCAGGGCGGGAACCAGTTTTGCTGCGCGGCGGTGTATTTCTTCCGCCACGGCGGCATTGATTTCACGGTCAAAGCCCGCCTTCTCCATCGAGCTTCCGGCAACCACGCTGCCCGATTCGCGCTGCACCACGTAGGCGTGTTCGCTGCGCACGATCGCGGGCAGAAGTCCCGGCTCCATATCGAAGCTGAGTAGATGTCCGCGCACGGGGTAAGCACGCGGCAGGCCGGGGAGTAACGCGGAACTCCAGGCTCCGGCGGCGACCAATACCCGATCGGCGGCGTATTCGCTTTGTGCTGTGCGTAGCCCGGCGCCGTTGGCGAGCACTTCCGTTACAGGCTCGTGTTCGCGGATCGTGACTCCACGGCTGCGGCACGCGGCGAGCAGTGCGTCGTTGATGCTGAGCGGATCAACGAGCGCGTCGTCGGGATAGCGCCTTGCAGCATGTCCATCGTGTTGGCAGGGTTCGGAAGCGATACCAAGGGCGGCCTGACGTTCGGCTTTCTGAGTCAGGGCAGCGAGCTCTTCA